>JADMIO011478635.1_pt1 | contig 125846 bp, 85 predicted proteins | sample 8958161 | NCBI WGS metagenome assembly JADMIO01 (sample SAMN16585339, study PRJNA669376) | soil metagenome | isolation source: Crop rotation soil | place: USA: Cullars Rotation, Alabama | collected 2011
GCGACAACTTGTCCACGTGGAATTCTAAGCTTAGGATCCCAATGTGCTGGAAAGTAGATATGCTTTTCGAAGCAAATGGTGCAAGGCGAGGTGCAGCTGCCAGTGTAACCTTTGAACCGGCGGCCCGAACCGCCTGGCATACGCATCCGCTCGGGCAAACATTAATTATCACATCAGGTTGCGGCTGGGTGCAAAGGGAAGGTGGACTGGTAGAGGAAGTGCATCCGGGAGATGTGGTTTGGTTTGAGCCTGATGAAAGGCATTGGCACGGAGCTACAGAAACAAACGGCATGACACATATTGCCATACAGGAAAATTTGGATGGAAAAATGGTGACTTGGATGGAAAAAGTAAGTGACGAGCAATACAGGCTGGTATAATTAAACCCGGAAAAAATGCATGCTTTACTAGTCGGTGCCACAGGAGCTACCGGCAAAGACCTACTGGATTTGCTGCTAAAAGACACGGTGTTTTCCCGGCTAGATATTTTTGTCCGGCGTAAGGTGGATGTACAGCATGAGAAATTAAATGTTCATCTTATAAACTTTGACAAGCCTGAGCAATGGAAACATCTGGTGAAGGGAGATGTTTTGTTTTCCTGTCTCGGCACAACGCTCAAAGCAGCGGGCAGTAAAGAAGCGCAATGGAAAATCGATTACGAGTACCAATATCAATTTGCTAAAGCTGCCAAAGAAAACCAGGTAGGCAGTTATATGCTGGTATCCTCAGCCTTTGCTTCGAGCCGTTCTCCATTTTACTATGCAAAGATGAAAGGTCAGTTGGAAGAAGCCGTAAAGGCCTTAGGATTTCCAAGTCTTACCATTTTTGATCCTCCCGCGTTAATTCGAAAGAACAGTGACAGGACAGCGGAAGTCGCCGGAAGGAAGGTGATCATGTTCTTGAACAAAGTAGGACTTTTCCGCGCTCAAAAGCCTTTGCCGACAGAGATACTGGCCCAAGCCATGATTAATGCTGCCAAAACGAACGTAAACGGCGTTGCTATCTACCAGCCCCGGGAAATATGGACATGTGCCGGAATAAAGCAATAATTTTTTTGTACTGAGCAGTGGATCGCTATTCAGCTTTCGTTGTGTCACTCACTTGTACACCCGTAATTCTATTGAACGGGTTGGCTCCATTCTGCTAGCAATTACCCGGCAAGCTCACCTTTTTTGCACGCGATCTCGGATTTCAAAGAGACGCAGGGGATATAATTCAACAAATTTAACGGGCAAGAAAATTGCTCGATATAAAAAAACCATTCGTATGCCTTCAGCAAAGATTTTAATTGTAGATGATGATACGGATGATGTGGAGATTTTGGCAAATGCTTTTACACAAACAGGCGTAGAAAGCGTTCATTATGTGCATACGGCTATGCAGGCGTTTATGTATTTACAGGTAATTGAGAACGAAGCCGATTTACCCAAATTGATCGTAACAGATATGTACTTGCCTGGTATTACGGGCATGGAACTATTAGTCGACCTGAAGAAGATGGAGAAGTACAAGCATATTCACGTGGTGGTATTGTCGAGCCTAAAGTCGCCTAAAGAAATAGAAAGGTATAAACAATTAGGTGCAGATGAATACTTGGTTAAGCCAAATACGTATGATGAATACTTGAAAGTTGCACAAGACATTACAAGGAAACTTTCAATGTTATAATCTTTTAAGGATTAAATGCTGAATGTTAAATGTTGAATGTTAAATGTTGAATGCTGAATGTTGAATGCTGAATGCTGAAAGTCTGAGACTATAAAAATCTTCTGTATTCAACATCAGTAACCTTCCGACTTATTAACTTTTCAAACTATTCAACCTTCTCACTGATCACTTCTAATGATCAACCTCCTCGTTGCATATTAGGTCGATGCTGCAGGGTGCAATCACTTGCGCATAAGTGCCCTGCGCGCCGCTTTCCGAAACAGCAAAGCCGATCCGGCAAACAGTATAGCGAAGACGGCATGAAGACCAAATACAGCCCATACGCCGTTGGCAAAAGCAGGTGTGCCGATACTCCAGGCTATGGCAGGCACGAGCTCCACGGCAAAGGCGGTTGCAAACAATGCACGCGACATTCCCTGTGGTTCTAAATGCGCCATGATAGCGCCCGTGAAGCCGGTCAGGAGCACGCCAAAATACATCATATTTGCAGGGTCGTCGCCCAGAATGCCTCCCACGGCAGCATTCATCCACACAAGAAAAACCATGGTCAACACAGCCAGCAGCACAGCCGATCGGTATGCCTTATTGCTCAGCAACTTTTTTGCCACCAGTTGATACGCTGTGCCTGCAGCAGCGAATAGGAGAACAACAGCTAAAACTACAGCGCCCGGCTTCCAATGCCAAAGGGCAAGAAGTGTCAGCACCAGTGGTATAAGTAATAGGGATCCCGTGCCTGTAACAATGCGAACGGCCTTTCTCATAATGAGGTAATGTTTTGTTTTTATTTTTTTTGCGGGCATTCACAGGGTTATCAAGCAGCCGGTTGCCCCACCATTACATTTGCTTAAACCTTCATCCCTGGAAATTCGCAACAAGTTAACAAAAGTACTTTTAAATACAAAGTACTTTTAATTTTTTAATTTGCTTATTTACCCTGATAGAACATGGTTCCGCTTTTTTATGCCGAACCGCCCTACAAACTGGAAAGCAGCAGTCTATGATTTATTTCATGATGCCGTAGTTAATAAACGAGAGGCCTCAATCTTCCGGGGATTTTACAGGAAGGGGTTTTGTTTTATAGAGGGAAGTGTAAACACTAAGGTGGCCTTTTCGTTAGGATAAGGCATCTGCCGGAACATATCCCTGTACTGGTTACGGACGCTGCAGCAATAAGGATGATTAATAAAAGGCCCATGAGCATACGAGCAATGGAGGATAATCGAAATGCCTGGTTCAAAAAATTACTTTTGCCGCCAGTAATAGATAATACTCGCGAACTAAAGCATTATCTTTTTTACGATACAAACCGTTCGGGCAAAAAAATAACCGGCACACTGATAGCTCTGCACGCAATTCAAACAGAACATTAACGCGCGCGGTTTTTGACCCAACCGCAGCATTCATTAAAATGGTCGTCGATGTATCGTCCCTGACTTTTGTGTTTAAACCTCAGCTTGAATTGGCAATACATCACTGCCTACAGCACCCCGCTCCAACGCCTCGCGTGGTTATCACTGCAGACCAGGGTATTTGCTTTTTAAACCCTACAAACTTGTCGTTGGTCGTCAACACTAATATCCCGGGTTTTGCATTGCCTGCTTTTGTGTTCCTGTTAATGCAACTCCGCCTGCCTGAATTCCATCGAGGAAAGTTTGTGGTATTGGCCGTAACGTATGGTACGCCTTTACATTAGGGCCGCCTTCAAGATTAAAAGCCTGAACCCTTTTGAGCAAAGTTTGCGTTCTTGCCAGGTCTTCCCAGCGTTTGTATTCTCCGCATAGCTCACGGGAACGTTCGTTTAGTACCAGGCACAACATCCTGTCGTATGCGCTGGATAGACCTAAAGTAGTTATAATATATTCGTCTTGCGCAGGCAGTGTAGCAATATTGGTAATAGCTAAACTTGCAGAGGGTGCGGTAGTTACGGGAATATTATTTGACTCATAATAAGAGTTTCCAGGGTAAAACGAGTTACTTACCCCCGGTGTTTGAAGTGTCGCGGACAGCAACGTATTACCCCCATCATTATATGCTGACCGGTTTTCTCCATTAGCATATTGAGCCCGCGCCCTTACCGGATTGATATAGGCTAATGCATCGGCATAGTTACCCTGACCAGCCTGAGCCAATCTGATCTTTGCTTCTGCAGCGATTAAATAAGTTTCTGCCGACCGGGCCAAAACAAAATCCCTATGTCCGACAACATCGTTCAACGAATTTCTTGAGCCGTCCATGTGTTTGCTCAAAGAAGGAAAGCCCTGACCAGCCGTTGTCAAATCTGTGTAAATCGCCCCATCTGTTGTTCTGCCATTAGGATAGGCAACATACGTGGTGGGTATCAACCGCCCCGTGCCGTATACATCCTGAACAAGGTTTGTTCCTGCTGTTGTTTTACATATTTTAGATAAAGAATACCGGGTGTCGCCTGGTTTATTAATTACAAACATAATTCCTAAATCGCCCTTAATATTTGGGGAAACAGGAGAAGCCCCGTTTATAGCGCTTTTAGTTCGGAACGATTTCCAAAACCTCGAATCGTTAACCAAATCGTACAAGCGATACATGTAGTAAGTAGTCGCCATTCTGCTAAATGGTCTGTCACCGGTTAGATCCCGCGCCATTTGGTCCTGTACATCGTATCTAGAAACAAAATACAAATGCTGGGTATTACCATTTCCGAGGTTGGTATTTACGTCGTTGGTAAATTGAGCAGAAAGGATAATTTCAGGTAAGGATTCATTTGCAGAATTTATGGCCGTGAAATTCCATAAACTTCCAAAATTCGCGGCTAAGGGGTGATTAGCTATAACGCCATCACAGAGAGGGCCGATGGCAGCTAAATCGGCAGCTACAAAGGAAGTGTTCCATGAACTGTTTATTTCACTTGACCGGAACAAATATGCTTTTGCCAGATAATGAGCGGCAGCATCTTTTGTTATATGGGAGGGTGCTCCTGTACTTGGTAAGAGGTTATAAGCATTTTTAAAATCATCAATAATTTGCGCGCAAACATCTTTTGGTGTAGCTCTGGTAAATTCGAGCTGTATGGCCGATGCCGGTGTTAACTGTAAGGGCACGCCTCCATACTGGTTTACTAACCGCAGATAATTGTAAGCGCGCAGAAAATATCCCTCTCCCAAAGCTGTATTTTTAATAGCCGCAGAAGTAGATGAACTGTTTATGCAGTTTTGAATTAGTAAATTAGCATCTCCGATTCCTGTGTAGAGCGCATCCCATTGCAAATTAGAACCGGCAGTGTTGCCGGCAGTCACTATCGATGAATTGTATGTAGCATCGTAGTTGTTCCATTGCGAATTGGAGGGATCTCCGCCAATATGAAATTCATCCGTTCCATAATTTGTAGAGGCATAGTTCCATTCGCCGTTAAAAGGGGCGTTAATAACCTGGTAATAGGTGCCTACGGCTAATTGCTGTATGCCAACGTCGGTTTTGTAAAAATCCGTAGTCCGGGCAGTTGTCAGTGTTTCATCCAGAAATTTCTTATTGCAGGATAATGTAACAATTATTGCAGCAAAGATCATTAGTTTATAAAGAAGAAAATTTGTTTTCATATAGCTCAATTTATCTTGTTAAAATGATGCATTAACCCCAATGGTGTAGCCCCTGTTCCAGGTTGGCCCAACTACATCCATATCGAGGTACTTTATTTTTGAGAACAACATTCCGGGATTTGCTACCTGTATATAGGCCCTTAAACTCGACACACCCGATTTGCCTAAAGCTTTGCTACCGAGCGTATAACCAAGGGATATGTTGCGGATCTTTATAAAGGAAGCATCAAAATACCCCAGTGCGGCGAAGTATGGATCTACTGCTGCACCACCGGCATTAAATATCGGTTTCTGATAGTATGCATTTTGATTATTTTCAGTATAATAATCTATTTGCCTTGTAACACCACGCGCTGCTTGTCCTTCACCTCCGGTGTTATACAGGTAATTTAATCGGCCATACAGGAATATAGAAAACTCCACTCCTTTATAAGTAATCGTGTTTGACATACCTACTACCCAGCGGGGCCTCGTCCAGCCTATTATCTGACGATCGTTGTTCGGGTCAATTTTCTTATCACCATTCAGGTCTGCTACTTTTACGCTGCCGGGAGAAAACGAGTTAGCTGTAAAAGTTTTCATAGATGCAGAATCACCAACATGCCATAAACCCAACGATCTGTAGCCATAGATTACACCAACCGGCTGATCGATAAACCAGTTGTTGTTTAAATCGTTTTGGTTCCCATTAGCTAACGAAACTATATGCTCCTTTTGCCAGGCTGCATTTATCGTTGTAGTCCACATCAGATCCTTTCGACTAATGTTAACGGTTGTTACATTAATATCCACGCCCTTGTTGGCTGTTTTTCCGATATTGGCATAGGTGGTAGTAAATCCGGTTACAGTAGGAATAGATCTTTGCATTAACAAATCCCGGGTAGTAGAAGTATACACATCAACACTGCCCGAAACCCTTCTACTCAATATAGAAAAATCCACCCCAAGATTATATTGCGTCGTTTTCTCCCAGCCAATTTCCTGGTTTGCCAATGTTGAATTAGGAATTGAACCGGCAGCATTAGCAGATGAAAAAGGAAAGAAAAGAGATGTTACCGCACCTTGTGTTGAATATGGCCCAATTGCGGAATTTCCTGTAACGCCTGCTCCAATTCTCAATTTTAAATCATTGATCCGACTTGCCTTCATAAAGTTTTCCTTGCTAATTCTCCAGGCAAGGGCAGCAGAGGGGAACAAAGAATATTTATGACCCGGCGCAAATTGCGATGCGCCATCTTCACGAGCGGAGACTGTTAACAAATATTTATCCTTAAAACTGTAGTTAACTCTGGCCATGTACGACAATAGCTGTTGATGGCTTATATTAGAGCTTGTACTTATTGCCCCAGTTACAGTTCCGCTGGTAAGGGCATTCCACAATTGAGAAGATAAAGGAACACCGTTACCCGATATAGAACTGGTATCTCTCGTATATGCTGTCTGACTTTGTAATAAGGTAATCCCAAAACTATGATCACCAATGGTTCTGTCGTAATAAAGCAAGTTATCCAATGTATATGAAAGGGTTTTGTAGTTGAGAAGGGAAGCAAAGCTTGTGCTCCCACCATTTGCTACCGAATTAGCATCAATATAAATTCCGTCGCGGTAATAAGATAAATCAGGACCAAAATTCATTCGATATCTAAGTCCCTTTAATGCAGGGATCACTGAACCAAAATTTATTTGCGTATATAAGCTGCCAAATGCCCGGAAGGTCACTCGCTGATCTCTGTTGTAATTCCATTCATCAACAATGTTCTTATAGGAATTATCACCACCCGGAAATAGAATTCTTGCTCCTGTAGAGTCGTAAGGAACTGCATAGGGAAACAATCCCCTTGCGGTCTCATATAGGCCACCGGCAGGAGTGCCTATTGTTGCGGCATTAACAGGCGATTGACCATACTCCTGTGTACTGTAGGTTACGCTGACATTACTTCCAAAAGAAAGCCATTTTGTAGCCGCAATGTCCACATTTACCTTAGCGGAATATCTTTCAAATGATTGCCCTTTTATCGTGCCGCTGTTATTCAAATAACCAAACGAGCCATAAGCCTTTATCTTGTCCGATCCGCCACTAACGCTGATCACGTTATCCGTAGTGGTAGATTGTTGTGTAACCATACCCCTCCAATCAGTGGTAATAACTTTTGAACCATCCCATGTACCCGATGCCCAGCCTCTGGCAATATTTGCCCAGGCGGACGGATCGCCGGTCGCATTGAAATAAACCCTGTCATTAGCTATATTAGGCTGATCTCCTCTGGGGTAACTACTAATACCCGTTGTTGTATTTAATCCGGCATAATAATACGCCCATCTACGGAATGTAATAAAATCGCTGGCGCTAAACATATCTTCATTATCCACTAAATTCTCAAACTTAAATGAGCTGTTAAGGTTAAGGGTCACCTTGCCGTTCTTTCCTTGTTTGGTAGTAACAATCACCACACCGTTTGCTCCGCGTGAACCATAGATAGCGGTTGCAGAGGCATCTTTCAAAATATCAATTGTTTCAATATCCGAAGGATTAATATTTTCAATACCTCCGGTTATTAATGGAATCCCATCAACAACAAATAAAGGCGAATTTGATGCAGTTAATGAACGAACACCACGAATATTAATGTTACCAACCGTTCCCGGGCGCTCGTTAGAAGAAATGTCAACACCCGCAACTTTACCTTGCATAGCTTGCAAGGCGTCTGAAACCGGACGCGATTTTATTTCATTTTGGTTAATCCCGACAACCGCACCTGTTACATCCTTCCTTTTTACCGTTCCATAACCTATCACTACCACGTCGTCCAATGATTTTGAAGCCGGTACCATCGAAACGTTTAGGCTATTACGGTTCTGCACGCCTGCTTCCTGGTCGGTAAATCCCACATAGGTAAATACCAGGGTTTCCTTACCCGTAGGAACGTTAATGGAGAATGCGCCGTCAGCGTCTGTAACGGTGGTCCGGGCCTTATTTCCTTTTATGCTCACCGTAACGCCCGAAAGGCCTTTACCGTCATCGCCGGTTACCTTGCCCGACACAGGAAAATTTTGTGCTTTAACGGAAAAAGAAGAAATCAAAAAGAGAAGAAAAATGCAGTTCTGGACAAAAGCCGCCCATTTGTTCAGACAGCTTGGTAGGTTGACAGGGCGCTCCGGCTGGGAATCGCCTGACCTGCGGTTGTTGATTTTCATACTTCAAGCAGTTGTTTAGCTAGTAATTTATGAATTTTTTTATTAGGCTCAATTCTTTCCAAACAAAAGATTCCGTGGCTAAATGTTCCGAAGGATACTCGAACGATAGTTCCACGGCGTCGGGTAGAGTTTTAACGGTTACCGTCAATCACTTATTCACATGAGCTGATCGGAGATTTGTTGAAATCATTATAAGGAGACTAATGGATGTTTAGTGAAATTGGTCATAAGGGCGTGCCCCTTCCATGCAAGGTCGTTTAGTTAAGAAAATTCCACGTAACAAAGGAAGCAAGACGCAAAGGTTACAATTTCTTCTTTGCGCCTTTGCGTGAAATATAAAATGGTTTAACTAAACGACACTACCCTTTGGGTCAGGCTTTCCGTTCCAAGTCCTCCCCCGCCCGAGGACGGGGTGCGGGCTTTTCACTTCAATCCTTCACGCATAGCCTCCCGACCATCCTCATAGCACTGTATAATCGCGACCGGGCAGCAAAGAAGGCGGGTTAATGCATGCTATAATAGTACAACTGATAAGCTCCGGAATATGAAAATAAATATCCGCGACAGCTTCGTAGCACGAACTTTTATTTCTATATATTTATTTTAAAAACAAATTCTGCCCAAATGAAAAATCTACTCACTCGCTTGCCATTTGCCGTGCTGCTAATCCTTTCAACCGCGTTTTCATGTGCAATTTTCGGGCAGGTAAAAGTCGCGTCAGTTAAGATTAATAAAAATACCGCTTTTCAGAAAATTACTGGTTTTGGCGGATTTGTTAATAGCCCGCAATTTGGATATAACTATATGACTACTGCTGAAATACAGCAAATGTGGGGCGCCGGCAGCGAAGCTGGCTACAATATTATGCGAATTTACATTCCTACAGGAGACAGCAACTGGGCGCAGGTAATTCCTACAGCGCAGCTGGCAAAAAGCCTTGGGCTAAAACTATTTGCATCGCCCTGGTCGATGCCTACTGAATGGAAGACGGTCAATATTATTGGTTCCCAGTACGACAGTAGCGGCGTTAAAAAAGAGGTTTACCTGAAGCCGGAGAGATACGGTGACTATGCCAGGTATTTGAACAGTTTTGTAACCCTGCTCCGCAACAATGGGGTGGAGCTCGATGCTATATCGATACAAAATGAACCCGACGCTAAAGTGGATTATGCGGGATGCATCTGGACGCCTGCCCAGATCACTAAGTTTCTCAAGGAAAATTCGGACTCTATTACCTGCCCGGTTATGGCGCCGGAGTCTGTTGGCATGTCGGATAACTACGCCAATGCTTTGCTCTCGTCTGACGTGCTTCCTAAATTTAAGATATATGGTGGACACCAGTATGGTGGTATCGGAACAACCTTTAAAAACCTTCAGGCCCAGGGCAAGGAACTGTGGATGTCCGAATACCTCATAAACTGGAACACATCCAGCGCCCGCGATTTCAACTGGACAAGTGACGGATTCACCTTTGCCAATGCAGTAAACAATGCCCTGCTTGCCAACGTAAATGCCTGGGTTCATTACGCTACCAAGCGCTTCTACGCTCTTATTGGCGACGGCCTGTATGGTACTACATCGGGAATGGTGACCAAACGCGGCAAAATCCTTTCGCACTATGCAAAGTATGTTACAGGCTCTACACGTGTACAGCATACCTGGAACGATAATACCGCCTCCTTAGGAGGTTCGGCATACCTGTCAGCAACGGGCGACAGTGTGTTTGTTGTGGTGCTTAATTCCTCCGCGAACACTTACAGCCTGGCCGTGGATCTGCCTTTCCTTTCCGCTTCCGGGAAAACCATCAAGACCACCGCCACGGAAGACATGACCGAGGCTGCCATTACTTTCAGCGAAACCAACCGTCCGAAAGTAACCATCAATCCTTCAAGTGTTACGACGCTCGTGTTTAAAAAAAGCGGTGATTTCACTCCATCACAAATGAGCAGCGATATTGTAAATTATAAAAAAATAGAAACGCAAACGCCAAGCAGTCCTTCTTTTGGCACAGGTTACATGCTAAGCAACAGAACAGCTGTTTTCAGTGTTAACTCTCCGCTTATCAGTAGCAATACAAACGCCAACAACGGCTACCTAAGCCTGGATGCGGGTTACAACAGGTTGGTTTTTCATGTGGACACCTTAACCTCTGCAAGTGGTTTTACTTCAGCCGCAACTACGCTGAATTACATCAATGCTGCCGGTGCGCTTAAATCATATAACTATGGCACCATCGCTTTTAATCTAAGAACCAATTTCGACTGGGTGCTCGATATTTCAACAAACGTGCTGACGGATACCTGTAAGGGAATTATCAGTATAACCAACACGAATTTTGTATCGGTGTTGACCTTCAAACTGAAGAATGTCTTTTTCGCTTTGGGCACGGAAAGGGGACAGACTTTTTCAGGCAGCTATAGTCCCTACGACGGCGCTATGCTGGACAGCTTTGATGATACTACTTACACCTCCCTTAATTTTACCGGCGCCACAGGCATACCTGCACAAACAGACTGGTATGCTGCTGCTGTAAATAAAAATTGTGTTTTCTATACTCCGGCTGCAACCCTGAGTAGCCGAACCAATGTAGTTTCAGGCACTACCTGCAATAATCTTATGCTGAGCGACGCGGGGGGCGACTTCTATCCGCCTGCAACCTTTACGGCGAATAGTGCAACCTACCAGGGTACTTTAAGTGGTTATAAGATGCTGGTTTTGCCATTTCAGGCAAGTATTCCTGCCGGAGTTAAGGCCTATACGCTAAGTTTTTCCGCTGCTCAAATAAATGGCTCACTTATAACGAACAATACCATACCGGCCAACACCCCTGTTTTAGTGAACGGTTCCGGCACATTTACTTTCATTGGGGCCGGCAGTATTTTATCTTTACTCAACCCTCAAAGCGGTATAGCTACAGGAGTGTACATAAGGGTAAAAGTTCCGATAAGCAGCTACTATCTTGCAACAGCAAATGGCGTCCCGTCTTTCACCAGGGCAACGGCTTCCATACAGCCCTTGGTTAACTCGTTCGATGCCTATCTTTCCCCTGCTGTAACGGCATCGAGCCTGCCGATAGTACTGGACGATGTCACATTGCCGGTTAGCATAGGTTCATTTACCGTAAAGCAGGTTCAGAAAGAGGTACGGCTGGATTGGAGCACTTATTCAGAGATAAATAACCGGGGCTTTAATGTGGAGCGGAGTGCAGACGGAACCAGGTTTGACAAAATTGGTTTTGTAGATGGAAAAGGAAACAGCAATACGGAAAACTGGTACAGCCTTATTGATCATTCGCCCATGAAAGGGATGAATTATTATCGCCTCGGGCAAATTGATGCAGACGGTAAATTTCACTACTACCCGGTAAGGACAATTCGTTTAACCCCCACAGAATCTTTCATAACCATTTATCCCGATCCGGTAAAAAATACCCTTGTCATTGATGTAAATGGGGAGACAATTAGCGGCAGGCTCTCTCTTATTGATTACAACGGAAAGGTTGTCCTTCAAAAAAATATCAGCCGTTCCAACAAAATTACAGCTGATGTTTCCAAATTGCCGGCGGGTATGTACACGTATAATATAGACAATTTGAAGGGAACATTTATTAAGCAGTAGTCAACCGGGTGAACAAAATCGTAAGTAACAGGTACCTGGCGGGTGGAAAATGCCACTCAAGCCGCGGTTATTTTTTATCCTCCGGGTACTTTCAAGCCACAAGACGAAACCGGGTGTATTTCCGATCCATTTGTCATTATAAGAAGAGGAACGACGAAGCAATTTCCAATTGTTTTTCAGGAGATTGCGACGCCTCAACCACCACCAGGCTGTGATGGTTGAAATCGGCTGCAGTCCGCTTAGCTCTGACGGACAAAATACTTCAACGTTTGTTAGGATCCAGTCCCACCCTGCAGGAGGCAGACCAAACTGAAAGCTGAAGTATTTTGCCTCAAGTGTTACCCTTAACAAGGTAGAATACATGTCCATGGACAACTTTCACCGTAATTGCTAGGAGTTTAAAAAATTTCTTTTTATTTTAGTAAGCGGCATTTTCCTGTCACCTTGGTGACAATGGTCCCGCCGAACAACATGGCTGCTGAGGGCAACGATTCCAATTTTCAGGAGAAACATCACCTTAATTAGAGTTCTGCGAATCTTTATAATAAACCCTTAAAGCAAATCACATGATTATCGTTCACGACATTTTCATTTGCAAGCCTGGCAATGCTTCTAAAATGGCAAAAAAGTTTAAGGAGGCAATGGCCGACATGAAGGAACTCGTTCATATTATGACTGACATGACAGGTGAATACAACAAAGTTGTTATGGTAAGTCAATTCGAAAACCTGGCCGCCTACGAGGAAAGCTTTCAAAAGTATATGACCCAATCAGAGGAATTGAAAAAAATGCAGGATGCAATGGCGGGATACCATGACATGTACCTCACCGGTTGCCGCGAAATTTACCGGGTGAATTGATGACTTATTTAGGAGATGATACCAGATGGTGAAGTAGCGCTCTTCGTCATGCTTTCTGCTGTCGCCGACAAACCTGCCGCAAGTAATCATATACGGCAGGTGACCACACCCGGCAACGGCCAAAATTAAGTTCGACAGCGCCACCACTAATGGCTGACACCGAACGGATGTTTTTTTCCGCCAGTTCGGTGACGTACGCTTCCTGCACAAGTGGTTTCATTTCTCCACCTGGAACAAGGATGTCCCAGGCAGGCTTATATTGCCTTTTTCTTCAGCGTCCCTCCATACTTTTTAGCTAACGGGGGATGGTTTCCTACAATAAAAAGTTACGCTGTTATTTAAAAACCGTCTCGATTTTTTTTGTTACCAGCAGTTGTTTTTTATGGGGTCATCGTTGCGTCGCATTACGTTCATCCGCAGCTCATTGGGCATCCAGGCACCAGATAACAGTAATGTTTGTACACCAGCCAAATGCCTTCTTCCCGTACCGATTGTCACCTGCTTCCCGTGGAAAACTAACCCCGCCTACAATCGCCGGCATACCTGCCCACGCTAAGCTGCTTTTTAGGACTGGCTGCAACTACGCTTAAAGCAGATTTCTTATCTGGCTGTACCCCTGCTCAGACCGCTCGCCTAATTCACAAAATGCTTTCAAATTCCGCATTGTAAGTATCATAATGCTGTGGGGTAACTTCCAAGCCATATCTCTCGAAATTTTACAGGCCGCATTCATTCAGGGTAACATCGTTAGGAAGCCGTATTCCATGCCGTTGTCCCCTGCCTCCTTTACCTGTTGGCAAAACATATCCCGACTTATTTGCTCGCTTCCTCGTATGAGGCAGAAAAACTTATTTCCAATACCTCAATCTAAAAGTGTTAACGATATCATTTCACATGCAGGCCTATCTCATCTTTTTTTTTGAAGACATGCCTTTTAGCCGGTAACCCTTTAGCGTAAGCAAATGAAACTGCATCGTTCGGTAGGGTGTGTACCGATTTATGCACGACGGTTTTTTCCGAAAGGTTTATTGTAGCGCAGGTTTAAGCCGATATCATAGAACAACGCGGTCTGTCGGATAATGGCTTTGAAAATGTGTGAAATAATAGAATGAAAAAAAGCCCTGAGTTACCGTTGGTTTTATAAATCATTGCCAGATAAAAAATTACATCTCCTCTATATTTGCTTCTTATTGCCCAACCTTATCAATAGCAATTATGCATGAACAATTACCCTTTCTGCTGGCGCTTGTCGCAGCCATAGTGCTGATAGAAATGCTGGCAACCAAAATGCGTATCGCGTATCCTGTATTACTCGTAGTGGCAGGATTACTTATAAGTTTTATACCCGGTTTACCTAAAGTGCAGGTAAATCCGAATATGATATTTTTCATTTTTTTGCCCCCACTTCTTTTTGAAGCAGCCTGGACTATTTCCTTTAAAGAAATGAAAAAATGGTGGCGTATTATCGGCAGCTTTGCATTCCTCGTGGTACTTTTTTCCGCAATGGCCGTAGCTGTTATAACTAACCATTTTATTCCGGGCTTCACCCTGGCATTGGGTTTTTTACTTGGGGGTATCGTGTCTCCGCCCGATGCCGTAAGCACCGGAGCCATTATGAAATTTGTAAAGATTTCCAAAACCACTTCTGCCATTCTGGAAGGAGAAAGCCTGCTGAATGATGCATCTTCACTCATTATCTTTAGGTTCGCCTTAGTGGCTGTGGGTACAGGCCAGTTTATCTTTCAACAGGCCTTGCTGAGTTTTTCCTGGATGGTGATTGGCGGTATTGGCATTGGGCTGATTTGTGGATGGATATTCATGCAGGCGCATAAACGTTTGCCTACCGATGCTTCGTCCGACATCGCCTTTACACTTATCGAACCTTATTTTCTTTATTGGATTGCCGAACAATTACACAGTTCAGGCGTGTTGGCTGTAGTGTCGGGAGGATTATTTTTAGCAAACAGGCGCCTGGTGTTTTTATCGAGTGCCAGCCGCCTGGGAGGATATAATTTCTGGTCAGCGTTTATTTTTATTCTGAATGGGATCGTGTTTATGATCATTGGCTTGGCCTTGCCGGAAGTTGTCGCCGGAGTTCGTGCAGAGGGCATGCCCCTTAGCAGCGCTATTGGCTATGGCGTTTTGGTGACTGTCATTTTGATAGGCGCAAGAATTATCAGTTCCTATGCCGCACTTGTGGCAACTCTCATTTTCAGGCCCAGCGTAGCACCCGCAAGACAAAACAGGCGCAGAATGTGGCGGCTACCCCTTTTGCTTGGATGGACGGGAATGCGGGGTGTTGTTTCGCTGGCTGCCGCTCTGGCCATTCCAATAACACTGCAGAATGGCGAACCTTTTCCTCACAGAAATCTCATACTCTTTATTACATTCCTGGTCATCCTGCTTACCTTGTTAATACAAGGGCTTACCTTGCCGTATTTTATTAAACGCTCCAAACTTTTCGACAGCATAAATGAATTGTCCGACGACGAGACAAAATCGAAAATAAGGAATAAGCTGGCTGTTCATACCGTACAGCTGCTACGAGAAAAACAACAGAAAGGATTATTCCAAGATGCACATTTCGCACGTATGATTGACCAGTGGGAAACTAAGATTCAACAGCCGGAAAATTCTAAAATGGATGCCGACGTAAAGGAACATTACCTGCAGGTGCTGGAAGCTCAACGCAAATTTTTATCAGGTTTGAACAAGGACCCTGAGCTGGATGAAAATATTATTCGCTGGCAAGTTCACCAGATTGATTTGGAAGAAGAAAGAATTAAATTGTTTTGATGGCTAGTCTGGCGGCTTTCAATAGCTGGTATTTGTGAGAGGCAGCGATGGAGTTAACTCTACAAGGTTTGCCCTACTGCTTTCAACGACTATTTTTTGGTAACAAACTTCGGGCATTTCATGGCATCATCGTTGTGTCACTCACTTATACTTGTATATTTTCATGGCAGCTCTTTTTGAATACTTACACATTCAGAAACAAACGTGGGTTCAAAAAAATGTAAGGTTAGCTATACAGCTTTTGCCTGTACTCGCTAAAGAAAACTTTTCGTTTTGAAACCGGTAATAATTTCATCGTAACCTCGCTGCCGTCAGCTGCATATTTTTGACTATAAACAGCAAAGCCAGCATGTTTACCTTTCTCCATAACCTGGTACCACTGTTGCGCAAATTTCACCACCTCTTTTATCAGCCTTGTGATTTTTGCAGCCGGTATTTTACCCACAATACTCATCGGATGAATGCCTGCATGATAGAGTGCCTCATTACGAATAATATTACCGGAACCTGTAAAAACTTTTTGATCCATCAGTACACTTTCAATTGATTTTTTGCTTTGTTCTTTTAGTAAGCTCTTTACATAGGCTGCACTGAAATCTTTACTTAAAATATCTGTTCGCCAGTCATAGACTTCATCTGGCGAAGCCTTCAGCTTTTCAGCCCGAACCACGTAACCGTTTATTTCGCCTTTGGCAAATTCGAGGAAGAAAGACCGGTTTACTTTCTTGCGTTCATCTACCAGCACATCTCCAAACAGGCCCAGGTGCACCCTTACCGTTCCGTTTGAAAATATAAACAGCAGGTGTTTCCCCCATGTACGTATGTCCATGAGTTTTTTACCGTTAATCCAGTCGGTAGGCATGGGGCCGTAACCGCCCGCCTTCTTTACAACCTTATTTTTGAAAGGAAGCAGTTGGTTCCGCAGGTGAAGTATGGATGGACCTTCAGGCAAGGATGAATGTTAAAATGATAAATGTTGAATGATAAATCAATGTCGTTTACTTAAGTAAATTTCACGCAAAGAGGCAAAGCAAGCAAAAACGCCAAGGTTACCATTTCTTCTTTGCGCCTTTGCGAGTTTTTCTTAGCGTCTTTGCGTAAAAGATAAAATGGCTCAACTAAACGGCATTTCATGATAAATGATAAATAATGAAATGGCCCCTCTTCATCATGCCACAACTCACATAAAAGTTCAGCCTACCAGATTTGAACTCTCTTTTCCGGAGGTAAATACATGCTATCGCCTGGTCGCAAAGCGAATGCTTCATAAAAATGCGGGTTGTTCATCAATGGGCTATTTACACGCCATAAGGGCGGAGCGTGCGGGTTATTATTGATCCACAAGCGAAGGAATTGATCTTTCATCTTTACGCGCCATATCCGAGCAACCGAAATAAAAAACCGTTGATTGGGCGTAAAGCCGCCAATCCTCGCTGTGTCTTGCCCCTCCTTCGTCATTTTGAAGGCATCATAAGCTATAGCAACACCGCCAATATCGGCCGTGTTTTCGCCAACCGTCATAGCGCCCTTAATATGCAGGGTGTCAAGCACTGTAAATCCATTGTACAGATCAACTACCCGTTGCGTTTTTGCTTTGAACTTCTCATAATCACTTTTTGCCCACCAGTTCTCCACGTTGCCATCCTTATCGAACTGCGCACCCTGGTCATCAAAAGCATGTGTCATTTCATGACCGATCACCATGCCAATGCCTCCGTAATTAAGAGCATCATCAGCGTTGTTATCGAAATAAGGGGATTGCAAAATTGCCGCAGGAAATACAATTTCATTTGCAGACGGGTTATAATAAGCCGTAACTGTCGAGGGAGTGGTAAACCATTCCGTCTTGTCAACCGGCCTATTCAACTTTGCCAGTTGGTAACGGTAATTGTTCGCGGCAGCCGATACAGCATTCTCGAAGTATTTATCCTTTACAATGTTTACACTGCTGTAATCCCTCCACTTGTCGGGGTAACCGATTTTTTTTGTAATGGCAAATAATTTTTCATTGGCTTTTTGTTTGGTGCTATCGCTCATCCAATCCAATTTAGCCATTCTTGCAGCAAAGGCCTTTTGTAAATTGTTTACCAGTTCCAGCATGCGTTTTTTCGCATCTTCTGTAAAATACTTCTTTACGTACAACTGCCCAAGCGCCTCACCTAATGATTGATCGACTGTACTTGCCATTGTCTCTCCGCGTGATTTTTGCATGGCTTGTCCCGATAGTACTTTGTTCAACTCGAATGCAGCATCAACGAAAGGCTTGCTCAGCACATTTGCATAGTTGCTGATCGCGTAAGCCCTAAGATAGATTTTCCAGTTGCTGAGTGGAACGCTTTTTAAAGCTGCATCCAGCTTGTCGTAATAAGCAGGTTGCGACACATCAACAGAATCTGTCTTGGCACCAAGCTCATCCAATACATTTAACCAGCCGATGTTGGCCTGTCGCTTTGCCAGTGTTCCGACAGCCATTTTATTATAGTTAGCATTAACATCCCTTAGTTCAATATTTGTTTTATGTGACGCTGCAAGCTGTTTATCTATACTGTAGACCATATCGGCATCTTTTATTGAAGTCGACGAGTCGCTACCTGTAAGTTTAAATAATGTCGCCAGATAAATTTTGTAAGCCTGCTGGATAGCTGTGCTCGACGGATCTGTCTTGAAATAATAATCTCTCTCGGGCAGGCCAATTCCTGCCTGGGAGATGTGTGCAATATTGAGGCTGCTGTTTTTATTATCAGGAGCTACGTAAAAGGCTATAATTGAAGTATTATAGGTTTTCGCTTCGCCGGCGACAAACCTCATTAATGAGGCGACATCGCCTAAGCTGTCGATGCGTGCAAGTATGGGTTTTATTGGCTCATAGCCGCGTTTGTTGATCGCAAGGGTGTCCATGCCTGACGCGTAAAAATCACCAAGCTTTTGTTCAATGCTTCCCGAAGTGTTGTTGGCTTTGGAAACACTATCCAATATGCCCTGCAAACGCAGCCGCTGGGGATAATTCATAAACATATATGTACCCACCCCTGCTTGCGAAGGGGGTATCTGAGCCGTGTCGTACCATTTACGATTTACATACATAAAAAAATTATTGCCCGGTCTAACGGACGAATCGACGCCCTGTATGTCAGCAGTACTCTTATCTGCGTCGTTTTTGCATGCTGCCAGTGATAACAATGCGGTTAACAGGGATGCTAATTTTTTCATGCACAATTATTTTATAACAAATTAATGTTTGTTTGCCGAAGTTCGTGCCGTACACATTAAAAAGCAATTACGACTTTCCATCATAATTGCCTTAATTCTGTTTTATCTGAAGCATCCTTTCGTCAGGATCTAAAGAAAGCCCCACCGTGCTTAGCGGAGCCTCCCGCGTGAGGGATAGCAGCGGAAAGCCCACAGGCCCCAAGGCACTTGGGGACGAGGACTTGAAGCGAATAGCCCGACCCCGTTCCCGTCCGCAGGCGGAACGGGGGCACGCCCTTAAACACCAGAAACTTCTTTTGACACAAAGGGCCGGTATTAAGCATACAGCATCAGTCGTTGCTAAAGGGCGTGTGCCCGTAATACAGCAGATTTTCTTTATTAACCGCTAGTAACCATTGTTCCCAAATTCCTCCGCATTATTGATTTGATTCAGGAAGGTGGATGGAATGGGGCGGTTATAGTGTTTAGCTGGGACAAAACTTGCAGCAGCGGTCCTATTGTAAGTTTGTAACCGGCTCTCAAATGCTTTATTACGTTTTAAAAGAGCCCAACGGTTATACTCACCACAGAGTTCGCGGGCATATTCATCAAAGACATCATTCATGGTGGCTGCAGTTAACTGCATTCCTGTACCTGCATTGAAGTCTGAAATATTACGACAAGCTCGTTTGCGCAGTTCATTCAGGTATTGCGCCGCAGCAGCTCCGTTTCCGCCGGCATGAAGCGTGGCTTCAGCAGCAATTAAATAGACTTCGGCCATACGCATGATCATGATATTACCCAGCTTCTGCTGAAAATTTCCACCCAGCCATCCCCCGTCGAAGTTGTGGTTGAACTTCATCATGGCAGGAAAGAGGTTGGCAAGGCTCGACGAAGCCAATCCATTTGTTGATACCACTGCCTTGTAGGTACTGCCTGTCGGGTCAGACGGGTCGAACAAATCATCAATATTCACCGTAACATACCTGCGTGTCTTTTTATCTGCGGCGGTAAGAGGATCTTTGCTTAAATAGGCGAAGAACCTGTCTTCATCGGCAGCCAACGGGTATGGATGTACATTGGCGTTTGGAATATCCTGTAAAGCTGAAGTTGCCCCTGAATAAACACCTTTAGGCCATATCTTAGGAATGTATTGCCAGGTAGCGTTTTGAGAAGCATTACGCGCATTTACATCTGCATAAGGATAAATCTTTTCATTTACATGCGAAGGATCGATGCCGTATTTGGTGCACATAGCAGCTGTAAGCGTAACGGTTGCGGCGCTGTAGGTAACATTCGCAGGAGCAGGAACAGAAGTTCCGAGACTTGCGATGGCCTGCACTCCCGAATAGTTTGCGAATGCAGTAACAAAGGTATTTTCCCAGCGCTTGTCGTACCTGGCATCAAAACAATTGATCAGGTACTTCGTAGGGGCTATAAACTGCTGATTTAAACGTCCGTAATAAGCATTCGAAGTATTGGAGTTTACACTTCTTTTAAATACGTCGGAGGTTCCGAACGCATCATCAAACTTGGGATAATAGTGCAGGTAAATATTGGGTTTGGCATTGCCTGTGAAAACATCGTATGATGCATCATAAGGGTTAAGGCCATATGCTGTGAACAAAGCTTCAGTATTATTTCTATTGTTAGCCGAAGCAAACACCTTTGCGAAGTCATCATACATAGAGGCATTATATGTAGCCATACCTGTAATTAAACTGTCAGCAACTTCTTTAGCCCGTAGCCAATACGATTTCCCTCCTTCGGTAAGTCCCTCTCCTGCTCCCTGGGCATACACACGGGCAAGAAGACCCAAGGCCGCTTTTTTTGTTACACGTTGTGGATTGTTATCGTACGGCATTACAGGAAGATTTTGAAATGCAGCTCTTAGGTCTGAAACGACCTGAGCATAAATTTCGGGAACTGTACTGCGCTTCGGACTTAGGTTTTTTGTGGGGTCATCCGTTAATATTAGCGGCACATTTCCAAATTGCGTTACTAATACAGAATAATAATATGCCCTTAGCAACTGGGCTTCTGCCACCAAAATTTTTATATCATTAGCGTTACCATCAACTAATTTGGTGGAAAGGTCAATCGTTTTATTACAATCTTTTATTGGCCCCCAGGCAAAATTCCATACGTTTCCCACATGGCCGTAATCGATGGTCAATCCATCATAGGCAAGTACTTCCTTTAAGTTAACCTTGTTGTTATAGGGGAATGTCCACAGATCGGTTCCTGCCTCCGAAACCACGCCATACGACAAACCAATAAGCGAACCCCAAAGGCCTGAATAGATGTTAGACTGATAGGCTTTCCAGCCGTTAAAATTTCGCAGGACATTTTCCTCCGATAAAGAAGCAGGGTTATACTCATCTAACTTCTTACATGATGATACACATAACGCAATAAGAAGACTTAATGCATATATGGAGAGTATTTTGTTTTTAATGATCGTTCTCATTTGTAATGCTGCTTTAAATGACTTAACAATTAAAATGTAACATTCAGACCTGCCACGATCTGTTTGGTTAATGGGTAATCCAGCACCCCATTCATTTCAGGGTCATACTGTTGTATCAGACGGCTTTTTGCAATTATCAGTGGATTGGTAACGGTAGCGTATACGCGCAATCTCTGAATGGATAGCTTTTTCATTGCACTTGCGGGCATTGTGTAACCAAGCGTAATGTTTTTGATTTTAAAGAATGATCCGTCGACATAGGTCAGGCCGGAAAAGCCTGCCAGCGAACTTGTTGATGCATAGTTCATTACCGGGAAATCGTTTGATGGATTTTCCGGGGTCCAATAGTTAAAAGCTTCCGGGAATGTTCTTGAAGGGCTTGCATTGGTTGCAAATCCCTGTGGCTGGTACCATCCGGGCATAACGTAGTTGATCATTTGTCCCCATCTGAAGTAGGCATAAATGGTCAAATCAATACCCTTGTATTTAAATCCGTTTTGGAATCCCAGAGACCAATTGGGGGTGTTGTGTCCTAAAACCTGGTAATCGGTAGAACTATAGTTGTATTTTGAACTTGCGGCTGTAAGCGAAGGTTCAAACTTTTGAACGTCGGCCAGACTATTGTAGTAATAGGCTTTACCGGTTGCCGTTTCTTTTACATAAACGCCGGCAGCAAGACGGGTCATTCCCGGAACATTTACTTTCAAATCGCCGGGGCGCCTTCCAAATACCAAGGCATCTGCTTCTTCACCAATTTGCCAAACTCCATCTAATTTATAATTCCTGAAAGAATTTACGGGTTGACCCAGTACAAGCCAGTAAGCACCGTTTACAATATTATTTGCTGTGGCGCCTGTTAGTCTCAAAATCTCCTCTTTGTTACGGGAAAAAGCAGCCGACGACGTCCACTCAAAATCTCTGGTGACAATATTACGTGTGTTCAGCGTAGCTTCGAAACCCTTGTTTTTGGTTTCGGCCACATTGATGTTGGTTTGGTATTGAGTACCTGGTGTATAAGTTCCGTAGATAATCGGAGAGGTAACGCTATAAATAACCCCGTCGGTTTTCGTAACATAATATTCGAGCGTCAGGTCAATGCGGTTTTTTAAAAGGGTCGCATCCAGGCCAATATTTGTGTTGTTCGATTTTTCCCACCCTAAATCCGCGTTGGTTATAAACCGTGAATTTCGATATATGGGTTGCGTTATACCGCCCAACGACATATTGCCGCTTTCCACAACCGAAACAGAGCTATAAGGATCGATTTTAGCAGTTCCGGTGATACCCCAACCTACACGAAGTTTCAGACTATTCAACCAATCCCGTGTACCCTCCATGAACTTTTCGTCGGAGATTCGCCAGCCGACTGATGCCGCTGGAAAATTATCCCAACGATTCGTTTCATACAACACGGAAGAGCCGTCGCGGCGCAACGAAGCTGAAAAAAGATATTTACCCAAATACGAGTAATTAATGCGTCCTATTAACCCATATGTTTTCGACATGGTGTACGATGAGGTAGCGGTGGTATTTACATCGCCGGTGAATTTGTACCATTTGAAGTTATTCGACAAGATGTTGCTTTGATTCATTTCAGTGTTTGTGTTCTGGTTATAAAACCAGGAGCTAACACCGGTAAATGTAAAATCGTGGGCGTTGGCCAGCTTGAAATTATAGGTCAGAATGTTTTCCCATTGATATCCCTGAAAACGATTTTGGGTAACCCGTGCTTTTGCAATACCGGCATTTGAATAGGTATAGCTTACAGAACCTATACCATCAAAACGGTAAGTATTTGAGTAATTAAGCTGTGCACCTGCACGCGACAAAAAGCTTAAACCTTTTATCGGCCTGATCTCCAAATAGGGGTTAAAAAAAATCTTCGTGTTGTTATCAACATTTCCATATACGCCGGGCTGGTAGTCGAGAAGGAGGTTGTAGACGTTGTTCCCGAGATCAGTATTTAGCGTTCCATCAGCCTTGTAAGGCTTCACAAGAGGATCGGTAACGAGGGCGTTTTCCAATTTGTCCTGGGCTTTATCTCTATCAACGTACGATGCCTGTAGGTTGCCGCCCATCGTAATCCATCTTTTTACTTTATGGTCTATTCGCATGCTTGTTGTAAAGAGTTTATATTGATCCCCCCTGTACTGACCGTTTTCGTCGGTGTAGTTGAAAGAAATATACCCTTTCGTCACTTCATTGCCACCTGACACACTCAAACTATAGTTTTGTGTAGCAGCGTTTTTTCTCAGGAATTCATCCGCCCAATTCACAAAATTGCCTTGTTTAAATGTCTGATACCTTGTAGGACCAAAAATTATCGAATCGTCTGCCGGCGATTGCCAGAGCGCTCCCGTGGTTGTCCATTTATTAGCAGTAGCATCATAAGTGTATTTGTAAGCATCCCGTTTGGTTTGCAAATAAGAATCGCCGGTGCGCATTTTCGGGGTAATTGACCACCCGTTATAGCCATAATACGTATTGAAGTCGATACTTAATTTTCCTGCTTTGCCACTTTTTGTTGTTATAATAACCACCCCGTTCGACCCGGCCGAACCATAAACGGCGGTCGAAGAAGCGTCTTTTAATACTTCGATAGATTCAATATCGTAAGGATTTAAGGTCGCATAGTCTCCCGGCAGGCCATTGATAATAAACAACGGATTGCCGCTGGCAGTGAATGATCTCGTACCACGCAGCTGTATATTAATTCCTGCTCCGGGCTGCCCGGATGAGCGGGTAATGTCCAAACCAGCCACTCTTCCCTGAAGCGACTCCATAGGATTCGGGCCCGGTCGAGCCGTGATCTCCTCCGGTTTTACTGATACAATGGAGCCTGTCACATCGCGTCTTTTGGTAGTACCATAGCCCACCACCACCACTTCATCAAGTTTATTGGTTCCCGGTGCCATTGCTACAGTATAAGGGCCGGACCGCGTCAACCCTACCTCCTGCGACGCAAAGCCTACATAAGAAAAAACAAGGGTAGCCCGGTTATCGGGAACGCTTAGAGAAAAACTTCCATCAGCTCCTGTCAACGTACTTCTCGCTGTACCTTTCACGGTAACGGTTACACCTTGCATCGGTTCCGTAGTTTGTTGATGGGTTACTTTACCGGTAACTATTCTTGGTTGCGCGAACGAGGAACTTGAAATGAGGAGAATAAGCACAAACGCTGCTAAGCATTTAAAAATCAGGTTGACTTTCATATGGCCTTTTTTATTTTAAAAGTATTCGAAACGGAAACGGCTGAGATCCGGAAATGACCCTTTCAATGTGTTGATTTGAACGTTTTTTATGGGGCCGGCAGTTGTATACCTTTTAGGCGGTCGTTGCGTCGCACTCTTGTACGGCATACCTATGTGCCACAACAGCGCAATGCCCTTGACAAATGGCACTGAACAGTTCTTTAGCGGTAATAAGACAACCATTTATCCGGCTTGCGCTGCACTGGCTATCAAAAATCTTTATAATAGTCAAAATCAAAAAAGCTTTGTTTATCGCCGGAGCGCGTAAATCTAGTTCTTTATTTTCTGTAGCGCTATAACCACGAGAGCTAACGGATAACTCCGGCGAAGGTTGGCAAAATGGCAATAATAAGCTATGCTGAAATCGGCGTGGTATCGTGTAAAGTTTTGTTGTTACCAATCACCATTTTGCCGTACTATTTTTTGATAGTGCAAAGAAGTGATAATAATTAAGGAGGCAAAAAAGAATGACAAACCCGTCCTGCACTGAAGCCTAAGTGTGTGTTCATATGGCGGCGGCTTAAAAGCTGTTGAATACAATCGTGAATATCACAATAAATTTATAAGAATCAGGTAGCAAAAAGATGCATTATCCAACTAAAATGATGGATTATTTCGCTATTTTCCTCGAATTTTAAGGGCGCTTGAACAGCACCTGCAGACTAATATCAAAAAGTATTGGCAGAACCAACAAAAGATATTCAGCCTTTCGGCACCACTTGTGTGTTGATTGCCGGAAATCAGTACAAATACGGGTCGAATCTCTTAAGCACGTTCTCTTTGCCTTGCAACAATGTGACATTTTTTGATTTGCCGTTAACAAGCCCTTGCATGTACCTTTACACCCGATGAAAACCTTTGCCTTCTTTATGGCTATCCTTATATTGGCACTGAGCGTAATGCCCTGTGCTGATAAAGGGACTGTTATATTCGCAGCAAAAGCTAAAATTGAATTAGCAAAATCAGCGTCACAACAATCGAACCCGCAACAAGACGACTGTTCTCCATTTTGCCACTGCGCATGCTGTGCAGGCTTTTCGATCAATCACTCTATCTCTTCAATAATTTTGGTGCCGTCTTATATAGCTAAGGCAAAAGCGGCTTACCTGTCAGCTTGCCCGATTGAAGTGACGATACCAGTCTGGCAACCGCCTAAATTTTGCTAATAGCATTTCCTGGCCGAGTCACGGTGATATAATTTTAAGAATATGTAAGTTCTAAGCATGAATGTTTAAAACGTTGTATAAAATACTGTTCGTTCTTATCAGCATTTCCTTTTTCATTTCTGCCACGGAAATGGATTTGGGAGAGTGCCACAACACTTTTTTTGATGAGTATGACACATATGTAAAAACCGAACAAGTTGCGCTCAGCCAATCGGAAGCTGAACAACAGGTCCATAATACTTACGCGCTGATTTACTACGCCTTTTCATGTTGCCGGTGTTTAGGGAGCCCAGAAGAAACAGTTGTTTATCACCCCAGGAGCTATTACAATTTCTATCCTTCGAAACTCTTTTTGCGAAATTCCGTCTGGCGACTTTGATATTTTCACTCTTGCCTGCGGCAAACTGCCATCTGCCTGCGCTGTATTTCTCCATAACTGCAGGAAAAAGTCATTTTTAAAATAATCATTCCTTTCATGAACTTCTTCGACAAGGTCATTCACTTTTCCATATACAACAAAGCCGTCATTGGCTTCTTTACACTTGCTTTAATAGGTTGCGGCATTTATTCGGCTGCACACTTGCCTATTGACGCGCAGCCGGACATTACAAATAACCAGGTGCAGATAAGTACTGTTGCACCCGATCTTGGCGCACAGGAGGTGGAGCAATACATTACAGCACCTATTGAGCTTTCCCTTGCCAATATTCCACAGGTGATTGAAAGTCGTTCTATCTCCCGATCAGGGCTTTCCGTGGTAACCATTGTGTTTGACGATAAAGCTGATATTTATTGGGCGCGGCAACAGGTAACTGAGCGCTTAAGAGAAGCAGCTATACCACACGATGCAGGCACACCTACATTAGCGCCTGTATCAACAGGACTTGGAGAAATATACCAATACGTTGTTCGAACCAGGCCTGGTTATGAAAACAAATACACGGTAACAGACTTACGCACTATTCAAGATTGGATTATAGCCAGGCAATTAGCTGGCATTCCGGGGATTGCAGAAATCAATGGCTGGGGCGGTTATGTAAAGCAATATGAGATTGCAGTAAATAATGAGCAGTTAAATGCAGCAAACATCACCATTCCCCAAATTTACGAGGCGTTGCAAAAAAATAACCAGAACACAGGCGGCTCTTATATCGAGCAGCAAAACAATGCATATTTTATTAGAGGACTTGGCCAGATAACATCACTGAGCGACATTGATAAAATTGTTGTTAGAAATGTAAACAATGTTCCTGTTCTTATTCGGGATGTGGCTAAAGTACAATATGGCACTGCAACCCGGTACGGGGCATTAACCTATAACGGTAAAGGAGAAGCCGTAGGTGGCATTACCCTTATGCTGAAAGGAGAAAATTTCAACGAGGTAATTAAACGGGTTAAGAACCGGATAGAACAAGTGCAGAAATCTTTACCGGAAGGAGTAGTTATTGAACAATTTGTTGATAGGACCGAATTGGTAGGCAGAGCCATCAATACGGTCGGGCATAACCTTATTGAAGGTGCATTGATTGTGGTTTTTGTATTGGTCTTGCTGTTGGGAAATCTTCGGGCCGGTTTAATTGTAGCATCCGTTATTCCCCTTGCAATGCTCTTTGCCGTGTCGCTCATGAAACTGTTCGGTGTTTCAGGAAACCTTATGAGTTTGGGCGCTATCGACTTTGGATTGATTGTAGACGGAGCAGTTATTATTGTAGAAACAACCATGCATTACCTGTTTGACCGAACAGACAAGGGGGAACTAACAAAGGCTAAAATGAATGAAGAAGTATATTATTCCGCCTCCAAAATCAGAACTTCAGCTGCCTTCGGCGAAATCATTATCCTCATCGTTTACTTACCCATCCTTGCTTTAGTAGGTATTGAGGGCAAAATGTTCAGGCCAATGGCAGAAACAGTTGCCTTTGCAATTCTCGGAGCCTTCATTCTTTCACTTACTTATATCCCTATGATGAGCGCTTTGTTTTTAAGTAGAAATAAAAAGAAGAAGCAAAATATATCAGACCGCATCATGCATGCTATTAAGCTTATCTATGTACCCATTCTGAACGGAGCCGTTAAGATCAAATATCTTATCGTAACCCTTTCAGTTGTCATACTTGTTATTACCTATTTCATCTTCAGAAACATGGGCGGCGAGTTTATGCCCACACTGGAAGAAGGAGATTTTGCCGTGGAAATGCGTTTAGCACAAGGCACATCCTTGTCGCAAACCATTGCAACTTTTAGTAAAGCTGAAAGAATAATGAAGCAAAACATTCCTGAAATAAAGCAGGCCATAACAAAGATTGGCACGGCTGAAATACCAACAGACCCGATGCCTATAGAGGGAGGCGACTTGATGTTAACCATGAAGCCAAAAAGTGATTGGACAACAGCAGCCACAAAAGAAGAAATGATAGAAAAAATAGAAGAGGAGCTATCCTTAATACCTGGTTTAAACGCTGAAGTGTCACAGCCTATGCAGATGCGTTTCAATGAGCTTATTTCCGGCATCAAGCAAGACGTGGCTATCAAAATATTTGGAGATGATGTAGATGAGCTGGTCAATCAATCTAATCGTATTGCTTCGTTAGTTAGTAAAGTAGATGGAGTGTCAGAACCTTATGTGGAAAAGATAAATGGTCTGCCTCAAATTATAGTCGATTACAACCGTGATAAGATCGCACAGTATGGATTAAGCATATCCGATGTAAACACGATGCTCAGCACAGCTTACGCAGGCAAGGTTGCAGGAGTTGTTTTTGAGGGAGAGAAACGATTTGATTTGGTTGTTCGTTTGCAAAAGGAACAAAGGGAGGAAATGGGCGCCATTGAGAGCCTCTTCATTCCCTTGCCTTCAGGCGGCAAAATACCTCTAAGAGAAGTAGCAACCGTATCGCTCAAATCTGCACCTGCCCAGGTTTCAAGGGAAAACGGAAAGCGCAGGATTTATGTTGGCCTCAACGTAAGAAGCCGGGATGTGGAAAGTGTCGTTAAGGAAATACAAGCCTTGCTCGACCGGAAAATAAAACTGCCTCCCGGTTATTTCATAAGGTATGGCGGCCAGTTCGAGAACCTTCAGGCTGCAAAAAAACGTTTGTTTATAGCAGTTCCGATCGCCCTTTTGCTGATTATGATACTTCTGTTTTTCACCTTTCATTCCATTAAACAAAGCCTGCTCATTTTCACGGCAGTACCCTTATCAGCAATCGGCGGTGTATTTGCCCTGCTCATACGCGGAATGCCTTTTAGTATCTCGGCCGGCATTGGCTTTATTGCTTTGTTCGGCGTTGCCGTATTAAACGGCATTGTACTTATAGGGCAGTTTAATCACTTACAGAAGGGGGGCATTACAGACATCTATCAACGGGTAAGAGAAGGCACGCTAATCAGGTTGCGACCTGTTATCCTAACGGCGTCAGTTGCTTCACTTGGTTTTTTGCCCATGGCATTGTCAACGTCCGCAGGAGCTGAAGTTCAAAAGCCATTAGCAACCGTTGTTATTGGAGGATTAATTACCGCTACTGTTCTTACATTAATCGTTTTGCCCGTTCTATACATATTATTCTCCGGCGAGGGAAAAATAAAAAAGATGAAGCCTTTTACAGTACAACAACTCCCCCTGTTTTTAACGGCCGCTGCCCTGTTGCTTGCAGCAACCAGCCAGGCACAAACAAAGCCAATAACCTTGCAGATAGCTTTAAACACCGCCCTAGAAAACAATCTCCAGATAAAAAATGCCCATCTTGTAGTACGGCAGCAGGCCGCATTGCAACGAACGGCATTTGATCTTCCCCGAACCGAAATTGTGTTGCAGCAGGACGCAGGTGATGGAGGAAGTCAGGGCAATAGTGTTGGACTTCTTCAACCATTTTCATTACCTATGCTTTATAAAAGCCAGGCAAAACTTCTGAATGCTCAAACACAACTCTCCCAACGGGAAAGCGACATGCTTAATTTTGACATAACAAGGCAGGTGAAAATAGCCTACATCAATTTTCAATACAGTTACCAGAAAATAAGGTTGTTAAATAATTTAGATAGCATTTACACCAGGTTCAGGCAGCGGGCAGAACTCAGACAACAAGTGGGCGAAACATCAAACCTTGAAAAATTTGCGGCACAAAGCAAATACTACGAAATACAATTACAGATTAAGCAGGCAAAAATAGATGTAAAAACAACACAGCTTGCCTTGCAAAAGCTGTTGAACATACAGGACAACTTAGAGCCTGTCGACACATTGCTTGTAAAATTTCCACCCGACTTTACTATAGATACAGCCTTTGCAAATCATCCCCAAACAGCTTATTATCAACAGCAGGTTAGTGTTGCAAATGCGGCATTACAATTGGAGAAAAGTAAAAGACTGCCTGACATCAATGCAGGGTATTATCATCAGTTCTTAGTTCCGGGTTTCAACCCTGCCAAAATCCAAAGGAACTATACAGCCAACACCAGAATAGGAGGTTTTCAGCTGGGCGTGACCGTTCCGTTATTTTATGGAGCACAGCAAGCAAGGATTAATGCAGCTAAAATCAACACCCAGTTAGTACAAACGCAGGCAGACGCAGCAAGAATAAGTTTACAGACCCATTATCTTACGCAATACAATGAGTACCTGAAGCAAAAAGAAGGTTTGGATTATTACGAACAAACCGGATTGAAGCAGTCCGATGAAATTATACGTATATCGCAGATTAGTTACAAGCTTGGCGAGATTGGTTACGTGGAATACATTCAAAATCTCACCATGGCATCCGACACAAAACTCAAATACCTGGAAGCACTGAAGCTGTATAATCAGGCTATTGTTGAACTTAACTATGTAAATGGAGGAAGATAAAATGAAAAGATATTTGATTAATACGCGAGCGGCATTTTGTATAATGATAGTAATAATAAGTTTTTCTTCATGCGGTGGCTCTAAGAAAAAAGAAACAGCACAAAAAACAAAAACCGCCATTGATATTACATTTAAACAAAAAGAAATTGCTGAAGTTACAGAAGCACAGATGGAGGCAGTGGGTATTAAACTTGGCGGCATAGAACTACAAAACTTAACCAACGTTATTAAGGTAAGCGGCCAGTTAACAGTACCACCACAAAACAAAGCGGCGGTAAACGCACTGGTGGGTGGCGTTATCAAATCAATTACAGTAACCGAGGGCCAGCAGGTCCAAAAAGGACAGATTGTTGTTTCCATTGAAAACCCTGACTTCATAAAGCTCCAACAGGACTACCTGACATCGAAAGATAATATCGTTTACCTGGCACAGGAATATGAAAGGCAGAAGACATTGAAAGAGGCCGATGCAGGCATTGGAAAAGTGTATCAACAGGCATCGGCTAATTATGCGGCGGAACAATCCAAACTCCGGGCCCTGGAGGCACAGCTTCGCCAAATACACATTAACCCCACACAAGTTCGAAGCGGCAACATTATCAGACAGGTTCCTGTGCCTGCGCCAATAAGTGGTACAATCGGAAAGATTAATTTAAGCATAGGTACTTATACCGATGCATCAAATCCAATAATGGAAATTGTTAATAACCGCAACATGCACTGCGATCTGCACGTCTTTGAGCAAGACATTGTGAATGTCAGGATTGGGCAGGCGGTACGTTTCACTGTAACAAGTTTGAATAATAAACAGATCTCCGGCAGAATATTTGGCATCAATAAATCACTGGAGCAGGAAAACAAATCGGTGGTGGTTCACGCTGTAGTAAATAATGTAGCTTCACTAAATTTAATTGAAGGCATGTATGTGGCCGCATTAATTGAAACCGGAAAGGCAATGGTGCCGTCGGTGCCTAACGATGCACTAGTGAAAGTAATAGACAAGTCTTACATTTTTGTATTAGAAGGCAAAGACAATGACAAGGTTCAAAAAGATGCCGGCGACAGGGAAGCAGATACAAGCCAAGCAATATCAAAATATCGCTTCAAAATGATAGAAGTTGTTCCGGGTGTAAAGGAATTGGGTTATGTACAAATAACATTAACAGAGCAGTTGCCGCCAAATGCCAGGATAGTAACAAAGGGTGCCTTTTATATCTGGTCGGGAATGCAAAACACCGAGACAGACGATTTATAAATCTATTCTACTAACCTCACTAATATGGAAAGCTCACACGGTCACTCGCACAGTCACTCACATGCTCACACTGTAGAAATCAACAAGGGAAACAAAAATGTTTTCCTGATCGGTATCGGGTTAAACATGGCATTCGTGTTAGCCGAAGTGATTACAGGCTTCGCATACAATTCAATGGCACTCCTTACCGACGCCGGCCATAATTTGAGTGACGTAGCAAGCCTGGTTATTTCGTTGGTAGCTTTTTGGATAGCCAGGAAACAATCAAATGCCGTTTATACTTATGGCTTTAAGAAAACGACAGTACTGGCAGCACTTGTAAACGCCGTTGTTCTGCTCCTGGCTATTGGTATCTTAGGCTACGAGTCGTTCATACGATTGTTTCATCCCGAACCGGTTAAAGGCGGTGTGATTGCATGGGTGGCCGCTATTGGAATTGTTATTAACAGCGTCTCCGCATACTTATTTTTCAAACAAAAACATGAACTTAATTCAAGAGCAGCCTATCTGCATCTCCTGGCTGATGCCCTGGTCTCCCTGGGCGTTGTCATTGCAGGCATTGTTATTAGCTATACAAACCTGTACTGGCTCGACCCCGCCATTGGTTTAGCAATAATGCTTGTAATTCTTATAAGCACCTGGGGTTTATTGCGCGACAGTTTCAAAATGACCATTGATGCAGTTCCTTCGGGCATAGAACTCGAGGAGATAAAGAGGGTTATAGGCGGCATACCTCATGTTGAGGAAGTACATCATGTTCACGTATGGTCGTTAAGCACAACCGAAAATGCATTGACAGCCCATGTATGTGTGGATGAAGCGGTTTCCTTTGAAGAAAAGCTTAAAATTGTCCACGACATAAAACACGAGTTAGCACATCATAATATTCATCACAGCACTATTGAATTAAGCAGGGTTAAAGAGATCAAATGAACCTGTCAAGCTAATACCTGCTTATAGAATTAGATGCGGGAAAAGAACAAATCTCAGGAGAGATAAAAAGAACAAATCGGCTATTTGCGATCATTTTTCAACCCAGTCGATTGTTTCATCAATACTGTTGCCCATACTTAAAATGAGTCCGCTGTCGTCTATTACCTGCTCAACCTTAATTTTCTCCGGAAGATCGGGCTCATAAGAGTGTGGTATGGCTACTAATGCATACGCTTCAGGTACACCGCACCTGCAACTCTAATTAACAGGGAAACTTTTAGGGTATTCCGGCAGATAGTAGCCTTTTCAATAAACTTACCGTACGCATTTGCAAAACCCCGGAAGGTCTTTCTTGCCTGATATAAAATAAATCTTGAACCAGCGTGAAGGAATCATACTATCGTCACTGCTTAAATGCCTTTACTTTGTAGGCAACTCTTGTCGGCATCCCTGACTGCCTTTTTTGAACACCATGCATATAAAGTGGGCGGCAGCTAAACGAGGAGACAATGGTAGTTGTGGTGATTTTCAGTAACACTAAAAAGTCTGCCCGATAAAAGGAAAATACATCAGTTGAAAACGATAATCATTACGAAATGACCGATTATAAAAAGCGTCCGATAACCCGCCGATCTTTTCTTGCCATGAGCAGTACCAGCATCGCAATGGCGGCAATTTCTTCGAAGGCTGGACTCTTTGCCCAGTCGGTGACTGCCGAGCCGCCAGCCGATGGTGCTATCTCTTTGGCAGGTAACTGGCGATTTGCGCTGGATCAGACCAACTCGGGCACGAATGCGGGATGGTTTATGAAGCCGCTCGCGACTAATGACCATATCTCTCTGCCCGGCATCCTGCAAACGCAAGGGTTTGGCAATAAAATCGCAGCCGACACCAAATTTGTTGCGGCACTTCCCCGCGATATGCGCTGGTATTTGCTGCCGCAATACAAGCAGTATACCGTGCCAGGCAACGTTCAGGTGCCCTATCTCTCACAGCCAGTCCGCCACTATTTGGGGGTGGCCTGGTATCAACGGGAGATTAACGTTCCGGCGGAGTGGGACGGAAAGCGAATTGAGCTGTTGCTTGAGCGGGCACGTTGGCAAACCGATGTTTATCTGGGTGACAAGCTGATCGGTAGCAACCGTTCGTTGGTAGTCCCTCATGAGTTCGATTTGGGGGTTTTAAAGGCGGGACCGCATCTCCTGACCATCCGCATTGACAATAGCATGCTGAAGCCGGATTATCGTCCTGACGGGCATGCCGTTTCTGATGCGGAAGGATCAACCTGGAACGGTATTGTAGGCCGGATCGAACTGTCAGCCACCTCTTCGGTTTGGATCGCCGATGCCCAGGCATTTCCTAATGTTGCCGCTCATTCGGTGCAGGTTCGCGTCTCAATCGGTAATGCGACCGGCAAGGCCGGAACGGGTACTCTGTCTGCGGGAGGAGTATCCGTGCAGGTGAACTGGGAGGAAAGCGGTGGCAAGGCGATCATTGACGTGCCTATGCCGCAGGCCCGCCTGTGGTCAGAATTCGCGCCCGAACTCCAGCACCTGTCGCTAACGCTTAGCGGCGGCGACGCCAATCATAACCGCCAAGTCACCTTCGGCATGCGTGAGATTAGAACGGAGGGAAACTTCATTTTATTAAATGGCGAGCGGCTCCTACTGCGCGGCACGCATGATGGCGGCGGCTTTCCCTTGACCGGCTATCCTGCCATGGATGAGGCAACCTGGAAAAAAATTATCAGCATTTGCAAGGCCTGGGGCCTGAATGGTATGCGCTTTCATTCCTGGTGTCCGCCGAGAGCCGCTTTTACTGCAGCTGACGAGCTGGGGTTTTATCTTCAGCCGGAATGCGGTATGTGGAATTCGTTTGATGCAGAAGGCAAGATGCTGGCAGTCCTAAACGATGAGACCGCACGAATGATAAAAGCGTACGGCAATCACCCTTCCTTCCTGATGCTTGCTGCCACGAATGAGCCGGCCGGCAATTATGCAAAACAGCTTCCCGGCTGGGATAAGGCCTGGCATGAGACAGACCCGCGGCGTCTGTATACTGATGGTTCTGGCCGATGGGCGCCGCCTCCGGCCGGCGTTGGCACTCCTTTCGCCGCGGACTTTCTTATCACCGGTAGCCCTGCACGTGGGCCGAGAGGTTGGTTTGGATCTGATTACGAAGAAAGCCTGAGCACTATAAGGCATGGGGTAGCTATTCCCTGTATCGGTCATGAAATTGGTCAGTACTGCGCGTATCCGGATTTCGGGATAATCGAAAAGTTCAACGGCAAAGGCAGGTATGCTGCCTTCCCCCAGGGTATCGACAAGGGCAAGGTACCTTATATGCAGCCGGGCAATTACAGAATTATGCGCGACAGCGCCCAGGCACACGGCATCCTCCCGAAAAATAAGGCGCTCGCCCATGCTTCGGGCAAATTCCAGATCGCTTGTTATAAGGAAGAGATTGAGGCGTCGTTACGCACAGCGTCCTATTCGGGATACCAGTTGCTTGACCTGCATGACTATCTCGGCCAGGGCGGCGCCCTTATAGGAATGCTCGACGCTTTTTGGGAAGAAAAGGGATATGTTACCGCTGAAGAGTTCAGACGCTTTAATAACACTACCGTCCCGCTGGTCAGGCTGAAGGATCGTATATTCACCACTGATAAAACCCTGACGGCAACCGGTGAAGTAGCGCATTATGGGCCCGCATTTCTGAAGGCTGTTACAACTAACTGGCGTATTGTAAGCAGCAGTGGAAAACCGCTGATGAATGGCAGCCTTCCTGCACGTGACATTGCACGTGGCAGCCAGCCCCTTGGAACCATCGTGGCTTCACTAGCCAACCTGCCTGCGCCTGCTTCCTATTCGCTCGTTCTTGAACTTGGCGGAACCGGGTTCAGCAATCACTGGAAGTTTTGGCTATATCCCTCAGGCATTAAGACAGAAGTCCCTCCGGATGTTTTGGTTTCAACCTCCTGGCAAGAGACGAAAGCACGTCTTGCCGGCGGTGGAAAGGTTCTTTTCCTGTCGGGCATACCTGAAAAGCCTTCAAGCGAGCTATCGCTGACGACTTCTCCAATTTTCTGGAACCGCCTGATGAATCCCAGCCGGACATGGATGCTCGGCCTTCTGAATGAATCCAGGCATAACGTTTTTGCAGATTTTCCCACAGAAGACTGGTGCGACTGGCAGTGGGTCAGCATTCTTCCAAAAACAGTGGCAATGAATATGGAAGCTCTTCCTTCTACCCTCGCCTCGATAGTACAGCCAATCGACGATTGGAACCGGAACCTGCGGCTTTCCATGCTGTTTGAATGCCAGGTGGGTAGCGGCAAGCTAATGGTCACCTCGCTCGATCTTTCTGACAAAGGAGTCGCAGAACAGATTACAGCGGCGGCATTGCGAAAGTCGGTCCTTCAATACATGTCGTCCGAAAAATTTAAACCTAAAAGCAAGCTCACAATGGCGGAACTGGAGGCCTGGGCCCCTACGCGTTATGTAGCGCCGGTTATCCTTAACTCGCCTCCTGCAACAGGTGATGTTGCCGATCCGGGACAGGTGAAACATTGACCCCATTATTTCTGCATCAAAATCGAATTAAGGGTGCGCTGATTTTTCTGGACCTTCCGGATTCATTGTTGGCCTCTTTGCAGGTATTGCATGCCGGAATTAAAAGTCATTCTATTCAAACTAAAAATGATTAGGAATTTACTTCCCCGATAATTGTTGCCGTTTTTTCTCCCGATCCGTTTGCAAAAAACCGAGTAACCTGCTGCCATAAAAATATGTGGTACAAGAGAGTGACACAACAAAAGACTAATTGAAAAACGGGTGTTCGTCCCCAAAAAAAACATGGCCGGCAAGATGGGTCAAAAGTAAAACCTGCGTAAGATTACGCCGCTGCCAAAGCAGGCAGGAACACAATCGGAAGGCAGCATTCAAGAACCAGAAAATCACACACCAGAGCCGCGTGAAAGCAATATACTTATCGTTGGGCGTGTCCCCATCCCTTGGCGGGCCGGGGCCGGGCTTTTCGCTGCTACTCCTCGCCCCGCGTATGCGCCCAAAGGCGCATACGCGGGGACTGTGGGGTATTCGCTTCAATCCCTCACGCGTACGACATTCACGGTTGAGGCGACAACCCAGGGCCATGTCAAAAAAAAACAATAATTTTCTAAGCCGGCATACTAATGCCTTGAAAAATACATAGGGTTCGAGCTATTTTTCGCGGCCTGCGTAGTTCTTTTTAGCAAGTTCTGCTCTTTTGAAATAAAGCATAACAGCTGTTGCCAACTGCGCTTTAGCATAGCAGGCCTCAACCACTGCAAGGCACAACCAGCGCCCACTATGGGCGGTCTGCAATTCATTTGTGACCCAATAAAAACCCAAAGCCTACGACCTTTATGTGTATGATAAAGCTTATTTTCACGATATGCTATTAAACTCAGATTCGAGAGTCAGCTTGCTCCTGGCCTCGTCGACCGATAGAGAGGAGATATATCAAATCAGGCACACTATATACGCTTTGGAACTGCAGCAACATCATCCTGAATTCGCGCAGAAGCTAACAGACGAGCTGGACCTGTCGAACCAATATATAGTTGCCAAATGTCACGACAAAGTAATTGGCTTTATTAGTATCACAACTCCATCTTCCCACAGGTACTCGGTAGACAAATACTTTCTTAGATCTGCCGTTCCATATGCGTTCGACGAATACCTGTACGAAATAAGGTTGCTTACAGTAGTTGAAAGTAACCGTTATACCTTCCTCGCCCTTGCTTTGATGTACGCTGCGTACCGTTGGGTTGAGTCGCACGGAGGCAGGAATATTGTCGCGATTTGCCGAACCGACTTAATTGGCATGTACATCAAAGCCGGACTTCAGCCTTTAGATGTTTATGCCGTTTCGGGTAAGGTTACCTACCAGCTCTCCGTTGCCACCATTGCCGAGCTTCAGTCGTTAGCACAACGTAAAGCACAACTATTTGCATTTTTAAAAGCTAAGATCAACTGGCAATTACCGTATCTGTTTACTGCCTCGTTGCCATGTTATCACGGTGGTTCTTTTTTTGAAGCTATTGGTGAAAACCTTCAAACTTTGCACAGGGCAAAAGATGTAATTAATGCAGACGTTTTAGATGCATGGTTTCCACCCGCTCCAAAGGTTCTGAGTGTACTAACCGCCAACTTGCCCTGGCTCTTGCAAACCTCCCCTCCCACTTACTCAGCCGGGTTAATTGAAATTATTGCAGAAGTACGTGGTTTAAGAAAGGAAAACATACTTCCGGGGGCTGGATCATCCAACTTAATTTTCCTGGCTTTTCAAAGTTTGTTAAATAGAAACTCGCATGTTTTGATTATAGACCCGTGTTACGGTGAATACTTTCATGTGCTGGAAAAAGTGGTGCAATGCCGGGTCCAGCGGTTCAAATTGAGCAGGAAGGATGCCTTTGTTGTTGATGTTGATGCTCTGGCCTTAGAAGTCAGAAAAGGATATGATATGGTCGTTTTAGTAAATCCGAATAGTCCGACCGGGTTGCATATTCAAAAAAGCGAAATAGAACAATTGCTTTTGCAAATTCCATGCTCTACACTGCTGTGGATAGACGAAACATATATCGAGTTCGTTGGTTCGGCCCAATCAACAGAAAACATGGCAATTAATAAGGAGAACGTTATTGTTTGTAAGTCGATGAGCAAGGTGTATTCACTGAGCGGCCTGCGCGCAGCTTACCTTTGTTGTTCACCTCACCTGATTGAAAGTTTAAAATTTCTCACCCCACCATGGGCATTAAGCTTGCCCGCTCAGGCTGCCGCCATTGCGGCGCTTACATCTCCGGAATATTACCTGGCTAAATATCTTAAAACTCATGTATTAAGGAACCAGTTAAAAAATGAGCTTGGCAGGATAGGCTTTACCGAAGTTATTGATGGAGTTGCTAACTTCCTGCTATTCTTTTTGCCAAAGGAAGTGTCTGTGTTACAATTCATCAACGATTGTAAAAGAAAAAATCTTTTTATAAGGGATGTTGCCAATATGGGATCAAGCCTGGGTCCGGGCGCCGTCCGTATCGCAGTTAAAGATGAGGGCACTAACGTTAGGATGATTAGTATATTAGAGGAAGTGCTTTTAGGAAGAACCTTACAAAACTTAACTGCCACTCCGGGGAGTGTGGCAGTGACCTGAAGAAAGGCTAATGGAAGGACGAGATTTCCTTCGGTAAGTTTATATTACAACCTGCCGTGCCTGCATGAACTACGGATTGCTTGACGATCTTACGCTGCTAAAACTGTTGCAAGCTTCTGATAAAAAAGCTTTTAAAATAATATACAGGCGATAAGGGACGTCACATTGCATTTCTGTAAAAAAATTGATTAACGAAAACAAAAATTACGTAGATATACGTTAACATTGGGTAATTATACGTGGTTCGTGAAGGTATATGTACGGTAGCTTGGTGGAAAATATTTAAACTTATGAGCCAATCTATTCCGCCAAACACCGCGCACCAGATTTCCTTGGAAGATGCTATTGATTTGACATCGCGCTATCGTGACAATCGAGTAAGTATTTTAGACACAGAAGTTGATAGTGACGTATTGCCGCTTAATGAGACCTTCAACAAAGAAGTCGTATTGTCATTGCTGGATGACAGCCATTCAGAAGCTATGCGAATCTACTTTGGTATGACTGAAGATTTAAAAATACATGCTGTGCTCGTGGCGGTCGATTCGGATGGAAATGATTTACTGCCAAGTGAAACGAATCCAGGGTATAAAATTCTTGAAGATGGATTCCGTTGCCCAGTCGATTGCCCGCCATCGTCAGCGCTCAATACATAATGAATACCTTTTATATATATATCATAGCGAGTTATTCGGTAAGCATAGCAGCCCTGATTGGTCTTTATCGCCTCAAAAGAATCCTCCCCAGTTTTAAGCCATTTATTCTTCTGCTTTGGGTGGCTTTGCTCAATGAAGTTGTCAGCTACGCGATGATGAAAATATATAAGACTAATGCCCTTAACTCAAACATTTATATCATAGTCGAATATGTCATTATCATGTGGCAATTCAAACGTTGGCGGTCATTTAAAAATAACCGGATATTTATTGCAGTGCTAGGACTTGGTATTGCACTATGGGCATTTGACAATTTTATTATTCACTCTCCGTGGGCCTTTAATTCAGTTTTCAGGACGGTCTATTCTAGTGCCATAGTGTTCTTAAGTCTTCAGCAAATCAGCGCGGTCCTGGTTTTTGAACGAAGAAATATTTTTTATAATTCAAAATTCATCATTTGTTCTGCTTTTTTAATCTATTATGCATTCAAATCCTTTATTGAGGCCTTTTATGTATTTGATTTACACATGCCGAATTCCTTTTATCATAATATTTTTTTACTGTTGGTACTTACAAATTTTCTCGCTAATTTAATTTTCGCTTTCGCAACCTTATGGATCCCCACCAAACAAAAATTCTCGCTGCCATATTAATTGCAGGAATAAGTCTCGGGGGGATAATTCTCGCATTCATTATTTTTGTTGTTAAGCATCAAAAGCGAAAGGCGAATCTTTACAAGGAAAAGTTAGTGGCGGAAATTACCACACTTGAAAGAGAAAGAAAGCGGATGGCATTGGACCTCCACGATGATGTGGGCCCAACGCTTTCACTTATTAAATTGCAAGTCACCTCTTTACAATGTCCGGGAAAAAACAATTGTATACTCATTGAAGATATGAGTAAAAACCTTGATGCGGTTATTTCAAATATACGACAAACTTCAAATAACCTGCGGCCACTGATCTTAGACAGAAAAGGACTCTCAATGGCAATTGAAGAATTTGTGTACACCGTAACGTTAGTAAATGCTGTAGCGATCAGCTATAACGGCATTGACACACCGTTGAAAATCGATAACGATAAAGAAATCCATGTTTTTCGGATCGTTCAAGAAATAGTGAATAATGCGCTTAAACACGCCGCTGCTACGCACATTGGCATTACGTTGTCTATAAAAAGGAATGTGTTAGCGATACTTATTGAAGATAACGGTTCTGGCTTTGATGTTGATCTGACACGAAATCACGGCAAGGGTTTGGGATTGTATAATATCTATAGTCGTGTGGAATATCTCGAAGGTGACATTTCGCTCAAATCTACCCTGGGAAGCGGAAGCCAGTATTCAATAGAAATTCCGCTTACACAATGAGTACTAATAAAGTGATACGCATCCTTATCGCTGACGACCATGACCTTTATCGGGACGGGTTACGGTTGCTTCTTCAGCAAGATGACTCGCTTGAAATAGTGGGTGAGGCTGAAACTGGCCATCGGCTCATCGAGCTTAAGCAATCTTTAGAGCCGGATATTATTTTAACGGACGTCAGAATGCCAGAGCTCGATGGCATATCTGCGTCGAAGGAGCTTAAACGAATAGATCCATCGGTGCGGATTATTGCCCTGTCCATGTTTGACTCAGAAAGTGTTATTGTTGATATGTTGGAAGCCGGAGCATTGGGGTATGTCATAAAGAATTCAAATAAATACGAAATTATTCAAGCCATCAAATCGGTCTACAATTACCAGCCGTATTACTGTACCTCAACATCGGGAAGGTTAGCAAAAATGATCTGTAAAAGCAGTTTTAATCCCTATAAGCTACGAAATATAAACAATTTTACGCCCTTTGAAATTGACATCATTAAACTAATCTGTAATGAAAAAACCAGCAAAGAAATGGCATCAACGTTACATATTAGTCAGCGAACAATTGAAGGCTATCGATCAAAAATAATGGGAAAAATGGATGTTCGAAGCACAGCCGGGATCGTTATTTATGCTATAAAAAATTGTTTGTATGCTATCGATGAAAAACATGTGCCAATTAAGTAAAGGATTTGCTTTATTAGTCACTGCAACGGCATAATTTATCAAGCCTTTACTATGTCTCAATATGCTCAACGAATATATTACAAGCTTAATTTCCAACGTGCATCTTCAATCAATATGCCCTTTTACATTTTGTAGAATAAAAATTGAAATGAATCCTATTGTTCTATTAAAATAGCCACGAGGCCAAGACATTTTCTTTTCAACTCTTAACTAGTCCACTGAGAGATGTCGCACATCTTAAGATTTATACCCAAAAATCAGAAAGATCGAGGAGAGGATTTATACCACCCATCGGCTGTAACCTACTATTCGAATTCGACTTTGTTTCTTTAGCCTTTTTATACCTCACCCCAAAAAAAATTTGTGTAAGTGAATACTTACGCTTTACTTTGTGTAAGTAAACACTTACGCAATATGGCTACTGATGCTAGACGGGATGTTTTTCAGGCAATTGCTGATCCAACAAGAAGACAAATCATTGGCCTGGTTGCCAAGCAAGCCATGAACCTAAATGCCATAGCTGAAAATTTTGACATCAGCCGTCCAGCTATCTCGCAACAAATAAAAATCTTAAAGGAGTGCGGGCTTATAATCATCAGGCAACAAGGCAGAGAACGTTACTGTGAAGCGAAGCTGGAGGCCTTAAGCGAGGTTTCAGGATGGGTACAACAATACGAGGAGTTTTGGGAAGCAAGGATGGACAAATTAGGCGACTTGTTGAAAGATTTGCAAAATGAAAAAGGCAAAAAAAAAATAAAAAATAAGTGAATGGAACATAAAATTATAACCATACGAACTTATCAAGCCTCAATAGACATGGTTTGGAAAGCTTGGACAGAGAGTGAACTTATAAAAAAATGGTGGGGGCCGGATAAGTTTAGTTGTCCCAGTGCAAAGATTGATTTTAGGGAAGGCGGTGTTTCAATTGTTGCAATGAAAGCGCCTGCAGCTTTTGGCGGCAATGAATGGTTTAATATCTGGGAGTACCGAAAAATCGTTCCGCTTGAACGTATCGAATTTGATCAAAGCTTTTCCAATAAGAAGGGCGAAAAAATTCGACCTATTGAAGCAGGAATGCCTCCAGATTTCCCTGACGTTGTGTTTACTGTTGTAACGTTTAAAGAACTGGTCAATGGCACAACAGAAGTAACAGTTATTCAGTACGCAAACATGGGACAAATGAGCGGGAACGCGAAAATTGGCATGGAACAAAGCCTCGACAAAATGGGGCAACTGTTCAATTGATGAGTAAAAAAATTTTAAAACAATAAAAAACGAAAATGGAAATCAAAAAAATCACACCATTTCTTTGGTTTAACGATCAGGCAGAAGAGGCAGCCAAATTATACTGCTCCATCTTCCCAAATTCAAAAATTATCAACCTTTCGCCGATGATGGCTGTTTTCGAACTCGACGGCCAGCGTTTAATGGCGGGAAATTTCGGTCCCCAATACCAATTCAATGAAGCAACCTCCTTCTTCGTGAGTTGCAACAGCCAGGAAGAAGTAGATTATTTCTGGGAGAAGCTGACAGACAATGGCGGAAAAGAAGGACGATGCGGCTGGTTAAAAGATAAATTCGGTTTGTCCTGGCAGATTGTTCCTACATCATTTAGTCAGCTCGTCGGCGGCTCCGACCCTCTTAAGTCAAAAAGGGTGTTTGTGGCCATGCAGCAAATGAACAAGATTGACATCCATAAATTACAACAAGCATATGACGGGGAGTAAAACAGCAGCGCCAAAAAGGACAACAGTTGTCTTTTGGGTTTTCACGGGATTATTTTCTTTTTTTATGTTAATATCTGCCTTGTCGGATCTGTTTGAGGTTGAGCAGGCACGAAGTATCATGTCACATTTAGGGTTTCCCATTTACATGATGCGTTTCATGGGGGTAGCAAAACTCCTCGGCCTTGTTGTTCTCTTAATGCTACAGTTTCGGAATGTAAAGGAGTGGGCCTACGCGGGGTTTGTTTTCAATTTATTAGGTGGATTCTATGCCCACATCTACTTGAACGATACGGCTGCCGAATGGGGACGGCCGATTATACTCTTAGTTTTATTGATTGGCTCCTACATTTTCTATTACCATAGGCATTTTTCCAAGCAATGAGACAAATGGTTCAAGTTAGCCCCAGTGTGCAGCATTGATGTTACTTGGCAACAAATAACAGGAGCAGCTTTCTGCTTCTAAAAACAACTCAAAAAATGTATTATGCATTTTGATTCTTCACTTTTGGGCCTTTGTAAAAAAGAAACGGAAGACGCAGAACATTGTTAGTACCGTCAAAAAAGCTTGATGACATCTTAACCATGCAAGCTAAAAATCAAGGCCGTGAAGAATTCGAGTGACAATCTGCTTAAAAAAACATGCTCAAGCTTTTGCCAATCTTAACCCAAATGGCTAGCAAAGGTCGTGCTGACTATGGCTTCCGCTTCGGCAGTTCCGGTTAACGCTGCAATCATAGACCTACCTTCGGCGAATTGGGCTGGTTGTAAGTAACACATCAGGGTTTATCCATTGTCAAAAGATCACAAGGCGAAAGGCTTCAATTAACTTAAAAATTTTACATTCAGGGGTTCTAAATGGTCATTCATACCCTGTAAAATGCAGTCAGTAAGTTCTCCCCAATAAATGGTATTTTCTTATGAATTTTACAGGAGCATGAGAAGAGTATTGTTGCACATAGCTTTCTGGCTGGTCTATTTGGTTCAAGATGTTTTACTGATCTTTCTTTTGAACACCACCCGCATGCATCGGCCGACAGTGGATAATCTTCTGCTTTCGCTTAACAACTGTCTCCTACTGCTCTTACCTAAATTGCTGTTTACTTATTTTATTTTGAATGTCACTCTGAAGAGAATAATCAAGGAAGGCTTTCAAAAAAAAGAAGTAGTACATGCTCTACCTGTCCTGGTGCTGACTTTGCTGCTTTACCGGGGCCTGGTCGTTTTTGTCATTAATCCCGTAATTTATGGCTGGGTTGATCCTCCGTCTACGCCTTTTTTCTACCCTCTCGCCTTCCCCGTTGCCTTAATGGATATCGGCTTTGTTTCAGGTGCGGCAATCACTTTAAAACAGATCAGACAACAACTAAGAAGAGAAAAAGCAGAGCAGCTTCTGGTAAAAGAAAAGCTGGAAACCGAATTAAAATATCTGCGGAGCCAAACAAACCCTCACTTTTTATTTAATACCCTGAACAACATTTATGCACTGGCAAGAAAAAAATCGGACAATACTGCTGACGCCGTAATGAAGCTATCAAAATTATTACGCTTTATGTTGTACGACGCGGCCAAACCACTTATTTCAATTAGTGATGAAATTAGAATGCTGGACGATTATATTGATTTGGAGAAAATTCGGTACAATGACAGGCTTAGCGTCAATTTTTTTAAAGATATAAGCGATGAAGAAGAATTCATCTCCCCGCTGCTTTTATTGCCTTTCGTCGAAAATGCATTTAAACATGGTGCCAGCGAAAGCCGGCTTGCGTCCCTTATCCACATTGAAATGAAACTGCAGAACAGTGTGCTTAAATTCAGCGTAAAGAACACAAAGGAGGATAGCTTCCAGCAATGCGCGGAGGCAACCATCGGGTTGAATAATGTAAAAAGGCAGCTGGAATTGTTATATGCAGACTACGATATGCAGGTGTTGAACGAAACCGCGGTTTTCATTGTATTATTGACCATTAACCTTAAGAGCCATGCAAAAAATAAACTGTCTTATAATTGAAGACGAACCTTTGGCAGCCGAAGTGCTGGAAGACTATATTCACCAGGTCCCGTTTTTGCAATTAGTCAATATTTGCAGCGACGCTATCTATGCTTTTGAGGTATTGCAAAAAGAGAAAATCGAGTTGGTTTTTTTAGATATTCATCTCCCTAAACTAAAAGGTTTAGACTTTGTAAAAACATTGGAGAATCCACCGAAAATCATTATCACTTCGGCTTATCAGGATTATGCCCTACAAGGATATGAGTTGAACGTATTGGACTACCTGCTAAAACCAATTGAGTTCAACCGGTTTGTTACGGCCGTGAACAAAGTCCGGCAAATAAAAGAAAACTCCCTATCGGCAGAACGCCTACATGACACAAAAGAGCGGCCATTCTTTTTTTTTAACGTCGGCAAGAAAAAGGTCAAAATATACTTGGACGAAATTCTTTTCATTGAAAGCTTGAAAGAGTACATTAAGATTGTTTCAAAGGATAAGTCTATCCTTACAAAATTTCAATTGGGGCAAACAGAATATCTGCTCAACAACGATAATTTTCTTCGTATCCATCGTTCTTTCGTTGTGGCGAAAGACAAGGTGGATGCTTTTTCCGCTACCGACGTAGAAATTCAGGGTAAATTAATACCCATTGGCAGAAGTTATAAGGAGCAAGTATATGCTCAGTTGGAAAGATATTAGGCAGCCAGTGCTTCGTTGCTTTGCTCCGTTGGTTTACCATGACTGCTTTCCAGCCTAAACTTTAATTTTACTAACCTGTTGTTGAACAAAAAGTTTTATGTTGGTTCAAAACTATTGTTGGTTGAATGTTGATCCTCAAAGTTGATTTCGGTTGAATTTAATCGTTGCAGATAAGATGGTGGACCATTTGTAATAATTGATATTGCCACTTCATACTCCCTTGAAGCAAGATGAAACAAACACCAAAGTCTACTTAAACTGTTATCTGTTTGTACAAACCCGTTACTCGTTGATTTCAGAGTTGCCGATTAAGATTTTTGTTGAATTTGATGCCAACACAATCTTAGCGCTTACGTATGAACAATTTTAACAAAGCAGGATATTTGTTTTACGGCCTTGGCATAATTGCCTACGGGACACAACAAATTGTCGTTAGAGATTTTCGACCACAAATACTGCCAAATTTTCCAGCATGGGCTCACACAATAGTCGTTTTACCCATTGTAACAGGGGTTGCAATGATTGTAGCCGGACTTATTGTTTCAGGAATAATAAAAGGAGAAGTTCATCTAAAGAAAAGGATTTCGCTTTATTTAGGATTTTACTTCCTTGCACTCATTCTTTTAAGCCATATTCCTTATCTTCTTTTTGTTTACCCGCATAAGCTAAGCCACTTAGGCTCGTGGGGAGACCTTTTAAAAGGATTAGCTTTTTCCGGTGGATCATTTGTAATGGCAGGCTCGTTTTTGGGTAGCCAATCTGAACCAGAGGAAAAAAGATCATTTGACCATTTATTGGAAAAAATAATTCCTTTGGGGCGCATCTTTTTTTGCACGACGATCATACTCTTTGGTTGCAATCATTTTGTCTATGACATTTCGACGATGGTACCGAAATGGTTTATATGGCAATCGTTTTGGAGCTATTTTGCCGGTGCTGCCCTGATCACAGCAGGAACTGCTATTCTGCTTAAATTTTTTTTAAGTCCCGCCGCTTTACTTTTAGCACTCATGTTATTCCTGTGGTTCCTTCTTCTTCATGTTCCGGGAGCGATTGCAAATCTAACGGCGGGAAGAGGAAACTTAATCGTCAGTGCATTTGATGCTTTGCTTTTCTGCGGGACATCCCTGGTGCTCTCCGGCTTTAGGGAAACACACAAAAAAGGCTTCTTTATTTTCCTGGCCAGGCAAAGCTTGAATAAATAGTAAGCTAAGGTGTAACCAATGTATTTGAGATGTAATTGTATGCACAGCAGTTGCACAAGGCAGTGTAGCATTGCTGTTGACAATCCCCATTTTTTATGAACATAATAATAAGCCAACGATTGAGGGGTTCCGACCCAGGGAGCTCATGTTGGCTAATTTGTTACCTGATGACAGCTATTGTAGGAGCACATGTTAACAAATATAGATTTCAACCTGGATAAAAAAGGTTCACAAATCCATCGGATGTTTCCGGAATAACCGACGGTTTGAGGAGTTTTATTGCTATTTGTGCGTAGAAACCTGCTTTTGGTTGATTTGCATACTTCTTCCTTTATTTTTTTCTCAATTTAATTGCCGGGCCACAGAATCAAATAACCATGATCACCTAATCATGATGCAAAAGCCCTCGGCTAACTATCTAAACCAAAATATAATATTTTCAATATCCATTCATGAGTCTATTCGTACGGAAACAAATAGCGGTATTACTAAAGGAAGCAGAACAAGCTGGGAACCATACACTAAAGAAAACGCTTGGAGCAGGTGGCTTAATTGCGTTGGGGATCGGCGCGGTAATTGGCGCCGGCTTGTTTTCCATTACCGGCATGGCTGCCGCAAACCACACCGGACCTGCTATCACCCTCTCCTTTACTGTTGCAGCAATTGGCTGCATCTTTGCCGGCTTATGCTACGCCGAATTTGCTTCCATGCTTCCGGTGGCGGGAAGCGCCTACACCTATTCCTACGCCACGATGGGTGAATTTATTGCCTGGATCATCGGTTGGGATCTTGTGCTGGAGTATGCTGTGGGGGCGGCAACGGTGAGCATTAGTTGGAGCCGCTACCTGGTTAAGTTTTTTGAAGGCTTTCATATCCATCTTCCTGCAGCCTTGACCTTGGGACCGTGGGACGGAGGACTGATAAATCTTCCCGCGGTTTTTATCATTGTGGTAATGAGCCTGTTGTTGATAAAAGGTACAAAAGAGAGTGCGATGGTAAATACAATCATTGTAAGTTTAAAACTCGCAGTAGTTTTCGTGTTTATCATCTTGGGCTGGAAGTACATCAACAACAAAAATTACAATCCATATATTCCTGTCAACACGGGAAGCTTTGGCAAATTTGGTTTCAGTGGAATTATCCGGGCCGCTGCTATTGTATTTTTTGCTTACATAGGATTTGATTCTGTTAGCACGGCAGCACAGGAAGCTAAAAACCCGAAAAGAGATATGCCCTGGGGCATCCTGGGTTCATTGGCTATTTGTACCATTTTATACATCCTGTTCGCACATGTCTTAACGGGTGTAACAAAATACACTGCCTTTGCGGGAAAAGATGGCATTGCACCTGTTGCCCTGGCGATTGAGCAAATGGGAAAGCCAGACAGTGCTGGCATAATTCATCCCGACTACCCCTGGCTAAACAGGGCAATTGTTGTTGCCATCCTTGCCGGCTATTCCTCCGTTATTTTGGTCATGCTAATGGGCCAAAGCCGAGTGTTTTTTAGTATGAGCCGCGATGGTCTCATTCCGAAAGTCTTCTCTCAAATCAATCCTTCGACGCACACGCCTGTGAAAAACAATTTGTTGTTTATGCTTCTGGTAAGCCTCTTCGGCGCCTTTGTGCCGGCCCGCGTTGTGGGGGAGATGACATCTATTGGAACGTTGTTTGCTTTTATCCTTGTCTGCATTGGCATTTTAATCCTGCGCAAGAAAATGCCGGATTTGCCTCGTGCTTTTAAGACGCCGATGGTTCCCTTTGTGCCGATCATGGGGATTGCCGTCTGCCTTTTTATGATGGCCTTTCTGCCAATGGATACATGGATCCGTCTGCTCGTATGGATGTTGATCGGTTTTGATGTCTATATCACCTACGGTGTTAAAAAAAGCAATCTTGGTAATGGAACTACAACCCGTGAAGGAATGCCAATTGCCCTTCTTACGGGCATCGCATTATCAGTGGTACTAATGCTTGTCGGTCTTATACACCAAAGCATTCAAGGATTTGCAACAGATAAAAGTTTACTTTTTATCACTATAGTTATTGCTTTAAGTCATCTGATTTTTTTCTTACGGCAATTTTCTCGCTCTAAATCACTTGAAGCTACTTATGCGTTTAACAGGGGAGCAAACATCATACATGATGTTGATGAAAGTAATCCAACCGAAATATAGGGTTGCGGTAATTAATTTTTGACTAAGTAAAAAAGCTTAAGCAAATAAATAATCATTGGCGTGCATGATTAAGCGGAAAATAAAAACGTAATACATGAAAAAGTAAAAATGTCCGAATTGAGCTGGAGTGTAAAAATGAATACTCGAAAAACTCCGTTCATGAATTTTTGAATACCCATTTCCCGATTGTTGTGCACACCAAAACTTCGGTTCCCAGGGAAATTAGTGCAAACAATGAATTCTTGATTTAGATCATGGGTCTCAACAAAATTGACAGGCCATAATCCTATGGTAGAAATAAATCAAAATACCAGATAGTGTATGAAAGATATTTTACTTACTCGTCAAAAAGAGATCAGGATTCTCTGTACGAGCTTACAATTAAGTAACACAATGAGCGCTAAATCTCGTTTTAGAATTTGGTCGGTATCACTTCTGTTTATTGGTTGGCTCCTTATCCATTTATTTCAAGCTGATGGTGAAACGAATAAAACCACAATTTATAATATCAAAAATGATGTGATGAACGCCAATGTCGAGCCGGAGTTGGTCGCTTCCAATGGTTCAAAATCAGTTGTCGAAAAAAATACCGCAAGTGCTTTTGATAAAGCGGAGAGTACGGCTACCATTGGCGTTATTGAACTACGTAATTATGTCATCAAACACGGCCTTCGAGATACTTTCATACACTATTTCGAAGAAAATTTTATAAAGCCTCAAGAAGCATTACAGGGTTTTCTACTTGGTCAATATCGCGTCAAAGGGGCTGAAGATAATTTTTGTTGGATCCGTGGTTTTAAAGACATGGGTGAGAGAAGTAAGTTTCTTCCCGCTTTTTACTATGGACCTGTTTGGAAACAGCACAAACAAGTCGCCAATGCTATGTTAGCAAACAACGACAATGTTTACCTTCTTAAACCTCTTTTGCTTCGCAATGATTCTCTGGAAGTTGCCACGTCGATGGACCCCTTCCGGCTTATGCCGACCAATGGAATTGCTGTTGTAGATTTTTATATCGCTAATACGAAGCTGGATCAGTTGCTCCGGCTTTTTGCCAAAGAATATCTGCCGTGGTTAAAGGAGAACGGCATCAGTGATTTTACTTTATGGACCAGTGTTTTAGAGGAAAACGATTTCCCAAGGCTACCCGTCTTTCAGGACAAAAACCTGCTGGTGACCATCACGTTTTACAAAAACGAGTTGACCTATGAAGAAGAAATGAAAAAGGTTACTTCAAAAATGAGGGACGATCTAAAGGCAAATCTTCAAGATGTCATCACAATCCAGCACACAATGATCCTGTATCCTACCGAAAAAACAACCCATAAAAAACCATAACCGTCAGCTCAAATTCCTCTTCTTCAAGGTAAGCAGGATATAATCGACTACAGTGTTCGCAACATATTACGCGACATATTAATTGATGTTAAAGCGCTGTGGCTTCTTCATACAAGGCAGCGCTTTCGGTAAAGTTATTCCGGACGTGATAGGCTCGGCGAATACAGGAACGACTCGATTTGCTGCACGCCAATCTCAAAACAGAAAATCGGGCAATTGATTTCTGTAGATTGGCCATACTTTGATCATCAACGCCAGTTTTTTTAAAAGATGAACGAGGGCAAGTGCACGCGTTTTGAGTATAAACCATATTATTTCTATCTATCATGGTTGCGTCGTACTTCTACAAGGCTTCTACATGTTTTTTCCATATTCAACCAATGCGCAATTTGTCAGGAGTGCACCATTACAACTCTACAATGATGGTATGTCGTATTATTGCGGCATGATAGTGCTGCAGATACCTATTATGCTCTAGTGTGATGTAGACGGGTAAGGCGTTGAGGAGTATTGTCACGCATAAGATACGTCCGTCAAAGGAAAATATTCCGCTCAGGCGGGCAAGGCTGTAAAACTGCACAACACAGTTTATATTTAATATTCCGTAATGAAAAAAAGATCGCTGGTGAGGTTTCGGCGCAATGCAAAATTCATATTTGACCTGATAGGCACGGAAAATATCCGGATGAATGTTTTGCAAGCTTTTCCCTTTTGGCTAGCATCACTGCTTACTGGGCTTATAGCGGTGGCTTATACAAAACTTTTTGGGTTTGTTGAAGGCTTACTGAAGGAAATTATACACTGGAAACAGTGGAGTATTTTTTTAATGTCGCCTCTTTGTTTTTTTATTGCCTGGCTTATTATCAGGTTATTTGCATCTAATGCCAGGGGAAGCGGTATACCGCAGGTAATGGCCGCTATAGAACTGGCAACTCCAAAGCACGATAATAAAGTAAAAAAACTTTTAAGCTTCCGGATAATAATTACCAAAATTGCATCGAGCCTTATGATGGTGTTGGGCGGGGGCGCTATAGGCAGAGAAGGGCCGACCATACAGATTGCCGGCTCCGTTTTCAGGATAGTTAACAGGTGGATACCTGCCTCGTGGCCTAAACTTTCAAAACAAAGTTTTATTCTTACCGGTGCTGCTGCAGGTTTGGCGGCTGCATTTAATACGCCTTTAGGTGGGGTGGTATTTGCTATGGAAGAACTCGCAAATGTGCATGTACGTTTTTTTCGTACGGCACTTTTTTCCGCAGTCATCATTGCGGGTTTAACCGCTCAAGCCTTTCTTGGCCCCTACCTGTATTTAGGATATCCTGATGTGAAAGGCCTGGGCGTGCGCATCTTTTTAGCGGTAGCTGCCACGGCAATCCTGGCAGGCATGCTCGGAAGTTTAATGTGTAAAGCAATTTTATTGCTCATGAAATGGAAAAAGTCTTTTTCAAAATGGAATTCAATATGGTTTGTTTTGTCTGCCGGTTTGGTTGTGGCGTGTTTGGCTTATTTTTTTAATGGTGAGGTTCTTGGCTCAGGAAAAGATCTAATGAACGATGTACTGTTTACAAATCAAAAGTCGGTAAGTTGGCATACCGTTTTAATGCGAACCTTCGGTCCGGTAATATCGTTCAACGTAGGTGCCGCCGGAGGAGTGTTTGCACCCGCTCTCAGCGCCGGAGCTTCGTTGGGCGCTTTTATCTGCAGTCTTTTTCATTTTGTCGGTGCCAATGCCAATATCATTATTCTCAGCGGGATGGTTGGCTTTCTTACCGGAGTTACACGCACACCTTTTACTTCCGCTATCCTTGTATTGGAAATGACGGATAGGCATAGCGTTATTTTTCATCTGCTGCTGGCAGCTCTTCTCTCCAATATTGCTGCTCTTATTATCGATAAACACTCTTTTTACGGCCAATTGAAAAAAGGCTACCTGGAAGATGTGCTAAAAGAAAGCTAAGGCATGCTGGCTATACTGAATTTTCACCTTTATTTCTAAGTACAACTGTAGAAGCGCTGACACGCTGTACATAATTTTGCTACCCGCAATTCTTTTTCTCCGCATCTTCGTTCCATCGCAATAGTCCGTCGTATTCATTTAGACCTTTGAAAGGATATTATGGGCCCCCAAATGGTTTCTTGGCTCATTTTATTGATATCGAAGGTAACAAGTGGCTCTCATTCTATGAACTAATAATGAGCATCACCAGTTTTTTGTCGGGTATATCAGCTCTTTTAAAAGTCAGAAGAAGCAAGCGTTTGACAATTACTGCTCCAATATTTTCTTCAGATTTTTAAGGTCTTTCTGGTTTGCTTTCCGCATCATCATTTCAATAAAAGGTGCAAATATTTTTGAAAAGCCGGTTGGCTTACCTCGATTTTGCAGGGTCATAAGGGTGGTATGTTCGTTAACGGCTTCCCAGGTATAAATTGTCTCCATAGGGAAGGGACCTTCAGCAGTACGCATGACGAGCTTTTTATTTGGAAGGAGTTCAGTAAACTCGTAGGTATAAGCCAGCTTACGACCCATAAAGTGCGCTATAAAAGCAACCTTCTATCCTACCTGCAGCGGCCTGAGTGTTTTCCATTCTGCTGACTTAATGTTTGCATACCACTCCGGTGCATTGTCGGGATTGGACGCATATTCCGACACTTTTTCTACCGGTGCGTTGATTTCTATTTTAGTAAACACGTCGACCATAAAATTGTCTTTGTATTATTGCCTGTACCCTTCACTTCCAAAAGCAGTACTTCTTCCCGTTTGGCATAACTGCCTAGGCTTTGCATATACCTGCCCGTGCCGAAACAACATATTCCGTAAACAACGTCCTGGGTTTTCCAACCATCATGTGAAAATCGTACCAGCGTCTTGTTGTCATTTATACCAACAGGATGGTGTGTGTCCTGCCCATCCATGAGGACTTGCCACGTATCGCCCCTGGAAACCTCTTCATTATATTGCTTCCTGTGGTTTCAGTTGTTCATCAGCCTTTAAGACCTTCTATTGAAGCGATGTTGTTGAACAGGGCGTCAATTGTCGTGTTGATATGAAAAAGATGCTTTATTGAATACATGGTGTTGCTTTTGATATTTAAATGTAACGCCTATGCGGTTTAGCTATACTCAACAGGGATAAAATAGCGGATAGTTTTTTTTGAGCCGAACGACAGTGCTACTATCAAACATCGTTGCGTCGCACTCTTGTACGGTTGGTTCATCATGCAGCAATAGTAAGTTGAGTAAAACAAAAAAGGATCACACTGTGGTAATTCTTGCTTTGGAGGACCAGACGAGATGGGAACCTTGCTTATTTTGGCATTTTCTACCTGCAAACCGGCCACCATTCGAAAGAGCCATTATCTTAATCATGATGCATCGTCCCCAATCATCATAATAAAGGTCAAGTAGAAGAAAGAGAGATAAACTTAGTTCTCAAGACTATCTATTTCAATTTTACTTGCAAATAAAAAAGCAGCTACGAATTTTACTTCATAACTGCTTGATTGTCAGCTCCCCCTTCAGGACTTGAACCTGAGACCCTCTGATTAACAGTCAGATGCTCTAACCAACTGAGCTAAGGAGGAAGTTACCCTAAACAAACTGGTGTCTTTGGGGTTGCAAAAATAGGAGAATATAGTTTTCAGCAAAACTTTTTTCTTAAAGAAACTTGCATATGCAGTGTTATAGCAATAATACGCTGCCGATAAAAAACGAGAAATACAAAATCGAATAAATGAACATCTTCTACATTCCGGCGAATGACTGCCGACTTACAAAAATACCATAGCCTTCTTATGAACCGCCGCTGTCTACGCCCTAAAACTCTTTGCCAGCTTTGATCCCTTTGCCCTTAAAGCATTAAAACTTTAATTCTTAAATTTGGTCAAGCTTAAACCTTCGTGAATGGCAACTCCAAACATCGCCCTTATAGATGCACTCAGAAAAACTGCCGACCGCCTGAGAAATCAGGCCTACTATGCATGGGGCAACCACGGGGCCTGCAATTGCGGAAACCTGCTGCAGGTAATTACTAATCTTACCAAAGAGGAGATATTGGGCTACGCCCATTACGGCATAGGCGAGTGGACCGAACTTGCTGAAGACTATTGCGGTGTAACCAATGCCCCGATTAGTCTGCTTTTAGCTAAACTGCAAGGCCTGGGACTTACCCCGGCAGATATCCATAATATTGAATACCTGCTGGACCGCGAGGTGCTGCAAGCCTTGCCCGGCGGCTTTAAATGGCTGAAACGAAACGTGCGGGAAGACGTGATTATATATTTTGACACCTTCGCAGACTTACTTGAAGAACAGCTGCTGAGCGAAATCGATATCTCGTTTGAACAACAAGTACAGCCTCATGGGCAGGAAACACCCGCATGGGCATTAAGCTAAGTAAAAATATCATTTGTGGTGCAAGAACCTGCAGAACTTACCTGTGTCGGCTGGTTTGCAGGTTGTAAAAAAGATGAGTGAAGCGTTGCCGATGAAAGGATTGCGACGCAACGATGCTGCTATGAAAAACAAAAGCGGGTACCAAAAGAGTTCTTAAATGCTTAGCGGAGGTTTAACAAGCTTAAAAGATTACCCTCCTCGATGCCTACAAAAATGCCGGCTTCCCGCTCTTCAATGGGAAAAACTTTAAGGTAATACCCCTCGCCGCTTACATTCCGCCCATTTTGCAGGCTGAACTTATAACGATGGAGCGGACAAACGATGTTCCCCGCGGCGTCGATAAAGCCATCCACAAAATAGCCGCCTGCATGTGGACATTTTCCGGAGCAGGCGAAAAGTTGCCCGCCAATTTTTGCAATGGTTATAGAGCGGCCGGCAGCTTCAAGCAAAGCAAGATCGTTAGTCTGCCAGGCAATCGCGCTTATACTATCCGCAACTTTGTACCACTTTATCGTCTTTTCCGTCATTGCTGTGCGCTAATAAATGTATTCAGACTTATACGGATAACGCACCTGGTACATATCCTTTACCTTTCCCAGAATGCTTTGGCGCAGCTCGTTGATATTGGTGCGCTCCGTAGCCGATATGAAGACACAATTGCCATTTGTAATATTCTGCCATTTTTGCTTTAAGTTGGCCAATATCTCCTTTTTTACGTCATCTTCAAGCCATTCATCAAATGCCTGCTTTTCGTACAAATCCATTTTATTAAATACCGTAAGAGTAGGCTTTTCAGAAGCATCCAGATCCTGAAGCGTTTTATTCACTACGTTAAACTGGTCTTCATGCTGGGGGTGAGAAACATCTACCACGTGCAGCAAAATATCGGCTTCCCTTACCTCATCAAGCGTGCTTTTAAAGCTTTCCACTAAGTGATGCGGCAGCTTGCGGATAAAGCCAACCGTATCGCTTAACAAAAAAGGCGTATCTTCAAAAACAACCTTTCGCGTAGTGGTATCCAGCGTAGCAAACAACTTGTTTTCTGCAAATACATCACTTTTACTCAGCAAATTCATCAGCGTGCTTTTACCCACGTTGGTATATCCTACCAGGGCTACACGAATAAATTCGCCGCGATCTTTACGCTGGGTGAAAGCCTGCTTATCAATTTCGACCAGGCGCTTTCGTAACAAGCTTATTTTATCCTTTACTATACGCCGGTCAGTTTCAATTTCCGTTTCGCCCGGGCCCCTGGAGCCAATGCCCCCTCCCTGCCGTTCCAGGTGGCTCCACATGCCCTTTAACCGGGGTAAAAGGTATTGGTATTGCGCGAGCTCCACCTGCACCTTCGCTTGCGCCGTTCGGGCCCTTCTTGCAAAGATGTCCAGGATTAAGTCGCTCCGGTCGATCGTTTTTATGCCGAGTACTTTTTCTATATTTATTATTTGAGATCCTGTAAGCTCATCGTCGAAAATTGCCAGCGTAATGTCTTTCGACTGTACATAATTCTTAACCTCTTCCAGCTTGCCTTTACCGATGAAAGTTTTACTATCGGCATGAGCAAGCTTTTGAATGAATCGCTTAATGGTAACCGCCCCGGCAGTTTCTGCCAGGAACGCCAGCTCATTCAAATAATCCTTGACCTGCTCCTCTGTTTGTTCCTTCTGTACCAGTCCAATGAGAACCGCCCTTTCTTCCTGGTCTATCTTGTTCTTCTTTTCTATCAAAGTGTGAAATTTTAATAAAGATACACTACAAAAAAGCCACCGGAATTACCCGGTGGCTCCAATTATTTCCGTTTTTATTTAAAGACCGCTAATGCATAAGCCTATCGAGTAGGGATGGATAACAGGTCCGACACCATCTTTTAGCAAGGCTGTGATCTGGTAAGCCCCATAAAGCGAGACGATTCCATAACCTATTCTTGCCGTTGCCGCCAATCGTGTGCTATTGAAAAACTTTTTACTGCTTTCTTTTGCTATATAACTATTTAACGTAGTGCCATTCTTGTCTTCCAAGGTTTTTCCTTTAGTATGTGCATTTACAAGCAGGCCAACCTTAACGCCCAGTGCCGCCTTAAAACTTTTATTGTCGTCTTCCGGGTGCGAAGAGTAGCGGAGTTCAACAGGGGCCTCAAGGAAAACGGTCGTTAGCTTATACTTTTTAAAGTGTGTAGAAGAGTCTAACCTTGCAAACGGCAGCTTTGTGCCGGTTGATTTAACATCAATGCTCTCTCTTTTGAAAAAAATATTGCTGCTGCCCACACCCAGCCCAATACCGGCGCTAAACTTCGGATTGGTTTTAAAGGGCTGATCTAACATAACATACATGTTGAAGAACCTGGAAAAACCCTTCTGGTTTATCGTATCAGGAGTACCGGACCATTTGTCGAAACCGTATTGAATAACCAGGTGATCGTTTGAACGGCTGGAAAGATCCATTTTTTTCCAATTGGTTGTCGTCATTTTATTTTGGCTTGCCGGCGGAGTTATTATGGCCGGCTTGGTGGTATCGGTAACCTGGGACTGTGCGGATGTGTAAGCCAGTAAGATTAAAGCAAAGCAGAAAATTTTTTTCATGGTTGGGTTTTACTTGTTGGGTTCTACACGCACAATTAATGCGCTATCCTGCAAGTAGTTATTGTAACGCGGCAAAAATAAAAGAAAATGGTTCCACTAATAGGTTAAAATAAAGTCAAAACAGAAACCCATGAAGTGGTTTTTTCTCAACTATTCCTGTTTATTTGCCGTGTAAAAATAGCGGTGTAAAAATAATTTCATTCTTTAAAGAAATATTTGAGCGTAAACATCGTTAACACAATTTTGCAATCGTTTCCGGTTAACAAACCCCTGGGATGATTATTTTTGGAGCAGCCAGCGTCTATTCATTTATTTAATGCAGTAAAGATGTCAATTTTAATAGCCGAAGACGAGCAGTTTATGCTCATGATTATAGTTCAGCAGTTGAAGAATGAAGGTTACGATGTAACCGGCGTTCCGGACGGAAGGGAAGCCCTGAAGATTATGGAAACAAATCCTCCTGATTTACTTATCACCGATATATTGATGCCTTATACTTCCGGCCTGGAATTAATAGGAATTGTAAAATCAACTTTCGCCAACACCATCCCTATAATTGTGTTATCGGCTATTGGTGAAGAAAATATTGTTCTGGAAGCTTTCCAACTGGGAGCAGATGACTTCCTGACAAAACCCTTCAATGCAATGGATCTTACAGTAAGGGTTAAGCGTTTACTCCGTCTTCATTCGAGCCCTGTAAAGGCTAATAAGTAGTCTGCACTCCAGTAAGTTATTGTGGCCTTTTCTTAAGCTTCTCCATCTCGGCCCTTAGCTGCTTATTGAGCTCTGCTAAATCGGTGGTTTGCTTATACTGCGACGATAAGGCAAGGGAGAGGTATTTATTATCACTACGTAGTTTTTCAAGCTCCTTATATGAAGCTGTAAGAGGTGTTTTTTCCTGTAACTGCTTTTCGAGCTCCGCTATCCGGGTGTTTTTTACTTGCAGATCTTTTTGAACCTTCGCATAATCCTGCTGGCTAATACCGGTACTTTTCGGCGCATTTTTCAATTGCTTCTCCAAATCGGCTATCCGGCTATTTTTAGCCTGAACGTCTTTTTGAAGACTGGCATAATCCTGCGGGCTTATGCCGGTGCTTTTTGGTGCATCTTTTAATTGCTTCTCCAGCTCGGTTATTCGTGTATTCCTGCTTTGAAGCTCCCTGGCAAGATTAGCCGCATCCTGGCTGGCGGAATTTGCTTTTTCCCGGCTCTCCTTTAGCTCAGCTTCCAGGTCGCTTATCTGTTTATTCTTGAGCGCCGCATCATCCTTAACGGCTGACGTTTCATTGTTCTGAAGCTGAGGATTGCCGGGCTTACTATGGTTTATTGCCGCATTAAACGATGAAAATATATCGTATAGCTTTTTTTTATTTACCGAGCTGTACGAAACGCTCTTTGATTCAACGCTATCCATTGTCTTGCGAAACGCATTTTCTGCTGCTGTAACCTCTTCACCTGAGGCACTCAATTGTCCCCCACTTCCTCCGGTCTTTTGCTGCAATTGCTTAAAACGTGCATGTAAAAAGTTAACGTCCTCAAGCAACCGATGTTCCTCTATAACATCGGTTGAAAGCCTTGCATGCTGTACCTGCCCGGAATGTGAAGGCAAAGGGCCCCAAAAAGCAGAAAGAATTACCACAAGCAAGATGAGTGTAATGGCATATAGCCACGCCAACTGCAGCTTTGCCCTCTTTCTTAAATACGAATTATCGGGTTGCATATTCTTGAAATTGTTTGGCTTTTTATGTTATAGTCTCAGGAATGAGGCTCTGGTACTTTTTGATATTCGAAATACGCTTTGCTATAATCTTAGTATTTTGTTTCACCCGGTTTTCCACTAACGTCAGGTTCGGATCAATGTGTTTTTTTCGTAAACCGCCAAGGCCCTCTACATAAAATTCCCAACCCACCCGTTTTCGTTTGCTGTCTTTCAATTCTATTGAATTGGGCTCTAACCTGTTTTTCTCGCTAATGAAGCGATTAAAGAACTTACCGAACGGAGTTTGTACGGGCACCGTTACACTGTAAATGGTATCAGATATATCAAAATACTTTTTAGCCAGCTGAATTTCAATACGGATACTGTTTAAAAAGATGGAAACGGTATTTTCGGTAATCTCATCCACGTACCACGGCTGGTATTGTTTTTCCGGGAATGATTCGAGGGCGAACAGACTATATGCTATTAACGCTGGCATAAAAAAAGCGCTGCCACAGGCGAATGCCATCAATAACAGGTTTCGGTCACTTAAAGCATAAAATAGAGAGAGAGCGATACAAATAAGTATGGCAACAAGCAATGAAAAGAACAGCGCATATTCCGGATGTTTATTATAAACCGGCAGGTACTTTTTAGCCAGTTTCCCGTTTAGTACACCCAGTCGTGCAAAAAGGAAGATCTCCGCTGCCTTTACCCATAAAATTAATGCGGGGGTTAACACCAATCCGGCGAGAGTAGTTATAACGAGGGCGGCAATGATAAAAAGAAGGATGTACACAACAACGGTAGCTTTTTTTTGCCTCAAAAGGTGGAGAAATACACCTGGTGATTTCTGTAACGGCAGTCCGTCCATCATACTAAAATTTGCTACTAAAGACCATCATTGCAAAAAACTACGTTCATTAAGTTGCGATGGTTTACTAATATACATAAAAAAAATTCAAAATACATAATAAAAAACGATATGTCACGATCGGGATGCAGCGAAATCCGGCACAATCCGCACAATCTTTTACATGCCGTCTTTACTTCAGAAAAGCCAATTTAATGTACTTGCACCATTATTGCCATGCCTTGTAATAGCTCAGCCATACCTTTTTTGATGATTGAAGAATCTAACAGAATGTTGCTCTACTCTGTAAAATGCCTCTGATTGCAGCAGAGGAGACAAAAGCAGGCAACCAAATTACTCCCAACAAGGCGAGGAATGGCTATTGTGTGTTTTCCAATTTTTTTTAAAAGCAGTTGTAATTACCGTTGTTCTTTTTATGGACCGGACGACGTAGCTACTATTAAGCATCGTTGCCACGCTCGCTTGTACTGCAAAGCTTTATTCGGCAGTAAAAACAACTGGTACGCGCCTGAGTACCGGCTTCGTTTATCAGTATAAACACCGTTACTGCTTACCAATCAAGGCGACTTTCCGGCTTAAGACACAGTTACCGGTTCTGATCCGGATAATATATAACCCGCCTGGCAATCCGCTGCCATGCAAGGTAAATAAACGCGATTTGCCCTTTTCCAGCAGCCCGTAAAACAGGTGCTGTACTGGCCTTCCATTTAAGTCTAAAACGTCAATACCGGCTATGCCCGAGACAACTGGATTTATGCTTACAGTGGCATAATTGGTAAAAGGATTAGGGTATACTTTGACTGCTATGTTCACATGGATTTTATCCCGGGCAGATGTATCCTCTATATTTTCGGCTGCAGATGCAAAGGTCTTACCTGCAGGTACCGCTGGAACTGCCGCATAAGGGACAAGCCTGTTACCGGGAATAGGGGCTTCAATTGTGTTATCTGGCATTTGCCACGCCACAGCCAGGTTATCTCCTCCTTCACCTTCTTTGTGTAAAGCTTCTATGTAGTAAAGCTGCCCTTTCTGAAGACTAATGGGATTTGATTTTTGAGAAGCATACTTATTCCACTCGCGCGTGTTAGTCCAGTTGAGCAGGTAGGCAATCTTTACTTTATTTGCGGGCTGATCGGTTGTGCTTAACCACAATTCGGCAGCATCATCTCCCGCTACATAGAAAGTGTAATTTCCGGTTTGCGGCGGACAGAGATAGCCGCTAATGCGTGAAGCATAGTTGTCTGCAATATTAGGCGTTCTTTCAAACAAGGACAGATGGATGGAACTGGTCGGAATACCCTGAAAATTGGAATGGAGCACACTGTTTCCGTTAATGTTATTCCATTGCTCCATGAGTATACTCCCTGCCCCGGCACAATCCAGGGCTACCGCCGGGGGTATATACGGCGAAAGCCTGCCTCCTGCAACTGGCGCTTCGAAGACCCCATCGGGCATTTGCCAGCCTACCGATAAATTGTCCCCACCTCCGCCTTCTTTATGTAGCGCCTCTATATAGTACCTTTTGCCCAACTGAAGATTTACCGGCGCCGATGTTTGTGATGTGTATTTATTCCACTCCCTGACGTTGGTCCATCCCGGAACATAAGCTATCTTAGTTTTATGAGCCGGGTCATCACCGGTACTTAACCAAAGCTCCGCAGCATCATCCCCGGCTATTTTAAACGTATAGTTACCGCTTTTTGGCGGGCATATATAACCGCGGATTCGTGCAGCATAATTATCTGCTATGTCAGAGGCCGCTTCAAATGAGGACAGCTGCGACGTGCTACCCGGCGTAGCCTGGAAAGAAAAATCAGCTATATTGTTCCCGGCGATGTTATTCCACTGCTCTCTCCATATGCTACCTGAGGCGGAGCAGGAGGAGCCGGTTGATGATACAGCAACATTAAAACTTCGGGTTACCGGAAGTGCAGCGTTATAACTGTCATTGCCTGCCTGAGACGCCTCTATACTAACCATTCCTGCGGCAGAAACATTTATGCTGCTGCCAGAAATGGATGCGGCACCTGAAACCACGCGAAACGTAATGGGCAGCCCGGAAGAAGCCGTAGCGCTTAAAGAAAAAGGTGCATCTCCCAAAAACATGTCTGGTGGTACCGGAAAATCTATCGACTGGTCTGCTTTTACAGCGGTAACGATAAAGGGGGAAAGCCTGGAACCCGGTATAGGGCCTTCGAACGCGCCACCGGGAATCTGCCACGCCACCGCCAGATTATCGCCTCCCTCTCCTTCCTTATGCAAGGTCTCAACATAATATCGCTTGCCTGCCTGAAGGTAAACAGGCGCTGATTTTTGCGAGGCATATTTGTTCCATTCTCTTGAAAGAGTCCAGCTAAGCACATAGGCAACCTTTATCTTATTTACAGGATTATCATCAGTACTTAACCACAATTCCGCTGCATCGTCTGACGCAATATTGAAAACGTAACTGCCATTTACCGGCGGGCAAATGTAGCCGCGTATGCGTGAAGCATAACGGTCGCCTGCATACGAGGGACCTTCAAATGATGTTAATTGGCTTGTAAGCGAAGGCATAGATTGCAATGGAATATCAGATACATTGTTACCATTAACGTTGTTCCATTGCTCGCGAAGTATGCTACCCGTTGCGGAGCAGCCGGTACTATTGGATTGTGCTAAAACCCTAAAGCTTTGCCTCACGGCCGCTGCGGGATTATAAGAGTCGTTTCCTGCCTGTGTTGCCTCTACTACTACAATCCCTGTATCTGCGACTGTAAGGGCATTTCCGGAAAGGGCAGCCGCGCCGGTAACTATACGAAAGCTCACCGGTAACCCCGAAGAAGATATCGCGTTAATAGTAACGGGCGGATTGCCATAGGCTATATCCGGCAGCGAAGAAAAGGTAATTACCTGGTCGGATTTTGCGGGAGCTAACGTACCCGCCGAAGCACGAAAGGCCGGTATAGGGGCTTCCATTGTACCATCGGGTAATTGCCATGCCACCGACATATGATCGCCACCAACTCCTTCTTTCTGCAGCACTTCAATATAATAGCGTCGTCCTTTTTGCAAACTTACCTGGGCAGACTTCTGAGAAGGATAGCGGGTCCATTCGCGAAACCCCGTATAGGTGGGCACGTAGGAGATTTTTGATTTATTGGTTGCAAGTTCATCTGAACTTAACCATAGTTCGGTTGCGTCGTCACCCGCTATCCAAAAAGTATAATTGCCTGTTTGAGGAGGGCATAAAAACCCCTTTGTGCGTGAACCGTATGAGTCGCCAATATTCGCTGTCTCCAATGCGCCGCCTAACTGCGTTACTGCCGTTGGTGCAATTTGCAAGGGAATATCCTGAATAGTTGTTCCCCCGGCACCATTCCATTGCTCGCGAACAAGGCTACCTGTTCCGGAACAAATGGAAGCAGGTTGTTCCTGTTTAAACAGAACAACCGAACTAAAGGGATTAATAACCATGGTACCGTTATAAACCTTATTGGCGGCGTCTACATAGTTTCCATCAAGAGAAATTGATTTTGGCGTAATTGAAGAATTGTACTCAAATCGGATCAGGTTATAAGAGGAAAGGAGCGCAGGTGACTTTTTAGAAGAATTATCTTTGCCAAACATAGCTTTCCATTCATCCAGGTTCACATTTATTCCCCCATCCTGGTAGGTGGTATTTATTGTATAGCTGTCATACGTAGGGCGGCAATAATAATTGCTATCGAATGTTCCAAATGATGCAATGTCGTTTTTACTGGTTTTAAACTCCGCCAGCAACTGGGAGTTCTCCTTTGAAACAAACAGGTTATTAAACATCCGAATGTTTCTTATCGGGCTGTAAGCTGCGAAATCGTCATGAGCCAGTACCAGCTGGCTTTTGCTGTTGAATACGGTATTGTTGTGTAGATTAATCTCGTGCCCGTTGTGAATGTAAATACCATTGAGCCCGCAATTCGCTACCGTATTGCCTGCTATTTCTACGCCGGCCGTATTGTCGTCCATATAAATGCCATTAGAGGCTGCATAGCCCGGATCATCTGTTCCTTCGCCAGCACCTCTTCCGTTTAATACGATGTTCCCCATAATTTTTATTCCATAGGTTAGAGGACCACCCGTATTATTCCATGTGTAGATTCCACCGCCATCGTCCTTTACAAGCGTATAGTTGCTGATGTAATTATTGGTAATCAAATTCAGGCTACCACGAAATGTAATGGGGATATAGCCTGTGCTATCAATTTCATTTAACTCTACAAGCATGTTATCGCCCACGAGCATAATTGCTTCATACGAGCCACTGTCGCCTTTACCCATGCCGGGCAACATCCCGGTATTTCCGATCTTATTGCTTCTGATAATTGATCCTGAACAAAGCCATAGCTCGATAGCATTGTTATTTGTATTTGAAATACTGCAATTTTCTATGGTGAGACTGTTTCCTTCCGAGGCAGTGATGGCATTTGTTCCTGAGAAGGAGATGTTGCAGTTTAGCAACTGGATATGCTGTGTATTGTTCAGTTCAAAGGCATTCTTATTGGCCCCTTTAAAAGCCAGATCGTTAAATATTAGATTGCTCTGATTGCTTACATTAACCAGCACATCAATCGTGCTTGCCTGTATTATCGATGAAGACGGATTACCCGAGGGTGAATAAATTCCCAGCTTTTTATTTGATGAATGATAGTACCATTCGCCGGCAATATCGAGCGCTTTAGGGTGATTTTGAATGAAGTACCCATAGTGTGCCGAACCGTTATAGCCCGACTCAGATATATACTCAATGGTGTGTCCGGAATTCGATGTAATAAAGTTTCTATCGAGCACCCAGCGGTTCTTGCGTATTACAACATTGCCACCCGTCCAATCGATAGCAGAGGATAATTCATTGTCTGTTATTTGAGCCGTTCCGCTAAAGCTTTCGTAGTTGAGGTACCCCCTATTTGCTGCGTTACTGTTCGGGTAACGGCCGATCTCTTTTATGGCACCATTTACAACTACAACATTAACCATGCTACTCGCCGGGCAGTTTGTTTCCCAAATATTATTACCAATGGATGTCCAGCCATTTAGTGTGGTTAACCCGCTAATTATTGGCTTTCCGCCGTTACCGTATGCGGAAAAAATGATAGGCGAACTTAAACTCCCCGATATTGTTGCGTAAATAAAGCCGTCAAAAACCTCATCTCTTTTGAATAAAATAGAATCACCGGGCTTTAGCGAAGAAAAGAAATCATTAAGTTTATTAAGACTCTTCCAGGGAGTTGCAGGATTTTGAGCCTCGGTGGGTGTGCGGGAGTCATCTCCATTGTTGGAGAAGTAATAGTTTGAGGCGTAGAGCAAGTTTATAGAAAGTGTACAAGTGATTAATAGCAATAATTTCATAATAAATGGTTTTGATTTGAAACAGGCTACTCACTATAAGAAATCTTTTTTGATTAGACCTATATTGCATCGTTCGGTGCTATTATACTAACGCTGTTTTCAACTGCTGATTGTATTACTGTGCAGCATTTAACCAGGCAGAACACGCTCGTTTCAATAAACTGAAAAGTACCTGTAAGGCGTATACATCCATGCTTTAGATTCTTTCTGCTTGGCTCGATTTGGATATCGTTGTCATGTGGCCATCTTAACTGCATGGCTTGGGTAGTTCTATTGAAATCATATTAAAGGCTCTCGCTGCCGCTACCTGTGTTGCTGAATAAGGAACAAGGCGTACACGAGTGCGACGCAAGGATGCTACATAGCAGCAACAACGCCTGGCCCATAAAAATCTTTATAACATGCTGTAAATATTAACCTAACTCGTGTGCTTTTATTCCGGTTTCTTTACTCTCTTTTAATTCGACTAAAAGAGACAAAATAAAAATGAGGCTGCAAGAGCCTCACCAATCGTATAATTAATACCTATTTGAAATTACCTTTCATTAATCATTAATGCTATAACAATAATCATTTAAGGCTATCGGTAAAGCAAGGATATTGAGACTTTGATATGGTGATAAAAATATACCTTAAACCCGATACTCTAAACAAGTACCTGAAGAAATAAAAATTTTTAAAGAGAATTTAATTAACTGATTTTCATTGATATGAATGGCAGGAGTGGTTTAAGAAAAAAATTGTTTTGAAGAAGGTGGAGGGAAGGGGTGAAACTGTGGGCAGGCGGAATGAAAGCTGAGGAAAGAAATTACATGTATGAGGAGGAAGAAGAAGGTACCGGCTAGTATGATGAATTGGATTAATACACATTTTTTTCGCCGCGGATGCTATTAATTACTGTCATAAAGATTATTCTTAAATCGAGAATAAGGCTCCATTGTTCCATGTACCAAAGGTCATGTTCCACTCTTTGCTGCATCTTATCAACCGTCTCTGTTTCACCTCGCAGACCATTTACCTGAGCCCAGCCTGTAATACCGGGTTTTAAGAAGTGCCTTACCATATACTGGCCGATAAGCTGTGAATATTCATCGGTATGTTTTAGCATATGCGGCCTGGGGCCAACTATGCTCATCTGTCCTCTCAGTACATTGAGAAATTGAGGAAATTCGTCGAGGCTTGTTCTCCGCAGGAAGCTTCCGACACGGGTAATTCTTTTATCGTTTTTTGTAGCCTGCAGCTGATGTGCATTATCGTTCACCCGCATACTCCTGAACTTAAGGCATGGAAATACTTTATTGTCCTTACCCGAGCGTGGCTGTGCAAAAAACAGGGGGCCTTTAGATTCCAGCCATATCAACAGGCCGACGATTGGAATTAACCACGACAGAATAAATACAATAACCAAAAGACTAACTACAATATCAAAAGCTCTCTTCTTGATCTGATTACCCAGGTCTTCCAGTGGCTCTTTACGCATCATTATTACCGGGATTTCCTTCAGGTAATCGATATGCACCTTCCTTTTGATAAAGAAACCCAGGTCGGGAATGATTTTAAAACGTATGCAGTTCTGGTCGGCTTCCTGTATGAGGCTATAAATTTCCTCGTTATGCTCGGGCGCTATCGTAGAATAAATTTCTGTAACGCCATGTTTTTTGCAGATATCAATAGTCTCGCTGATATTACTGAGGATTGGGTAAGTTGAAAGCTCATCCACATTCTCAAACTCTTCACAAAAGCCTACTATTTCTTTTTTAATGGTGTCTTCCTCAAGGTAGCTTACCAATTTTTTCGACAGACTATTGTAGCCGACGACTACAACCTTGGTGAGTAAATCCTGTTTGTTCAAATACTGGAAAATACCCAGGTAGATGAATCTGTTTAGCAGCAGGGCAAATGGTATACAGCTTAGGACTACGGTGATAAAGATGCGGGATAATTGCACCATCCGGAAAAAGAACAGGTAAATGATTACCAACAGGAGGAAGTAAATATAAGCACGCATGGTAACCTTAGTAAATACCTCAAAGGATGAAACGTACTTTTTATTGTAGATATTAGTAACGAGAATTACGGCAAGCCATGCAAAACACATAAAGAATCCGAAGTAGGCGTAGCCAACTTCAGAGCCAATAAAAGCCTGGTGCCTGAAGAAAAAACGGGCGATAAAGAATACCGCGGCGATTAGTGAAAAATCGAGGAAGCCGAGGTACAATTGAAGTGTTCTTAAAAACCGATTGTTCATTGAAATTTGAATTGAATGTAAACCTTATTGCAAGCTTTTAAGCTATAACAACGTGTTCCTGAAATTAGCTTTACACCTCATTTGCTTCAAGCAACGACTTCAAACCTCCTGTATTTCAAAAACCTGTTACCACCAGTAAGATGAAAATAGGTGCTGTAAAGATGCTTACTTCAAAAAATTTAAGCGTAAGTACTCCCTGAAGAGGAGATATAAGAAAGTGGAATTGGTAACCAGGTAACGCTTAAAGAGCCTTTTGGGTTCCAGCGCAAGCCTGTGTAACCACTCGAGACCATAGTTCTGCATCCAAACGGGGGCCCGTTTTTGCATGCCCGTCATAACCGATAAAGCGCCGCCCACGCCAATCATAACCGCATGAATTTTACCCAGCTTGGAGGCCATCCATTTCTCCTGCCGCGGACAGCCCAGTACAACAAACACTATACCTGCGCCTGATTGATTTATATCGTCAACTATTTTCTGATCTTCTTCGGGAGTCAACGGCCGAAAGGGAGGGCTGAAATAGGAGGCTGTTAATACAGGATACTTGTAATTGATCACTTTTTTTGCTTCCGTGAGTAAATCGCTTGAACCTCCGTAAAAATATACACCGATATTGCTTTTTTGTGCTTCAGCAAGTACGTCGGGTAAAAGATCCATACCAGCAACCCTATCCTGCTTAACGCCATGTAGCAAATGCATTGCCCAGGTAAGGGGCTTTCCATCGGGCGTTATATAATTAGCGTCACGAACTATTTTAGCAAATTGATCATCGCCATGAGCTTCTACAAGCATATGCACATTTGCCAGGCATGTGTACTGGCTTTTTTTAGAACCAGCGTCTTCTATAATCCTTTTAATAAAGTCGCTGTAACGTCCGGTGCTTACGGGAATGCTCAAAATGTTTAATCTATTCATCACCTGGTTGATTGCTATTAAACTGATACATCAGCTTTTTCGTATGATAGTATTCTTTTGTCAATTAAGTCCAAAATCTCACTATCTATCTTTGCATCGAACTTTCGTGCAAATAAATGATCTGAGGAAATAATGGCTTCAAGGTCTTTTTTGCGAAGAATATTCGGATGGGCACTGTCGGGCTTCTCCCAAATCATAAATCTTTTGTTATTGCTCGTCATACTTTTGTGCAGCCGTTCATCTGTACTGTTTGCCAATATCATTTGGAAGTATAGCTCATCGGGCACGAAAGTATTTTTGTGAAACGTACGGTACTTTGGATGGGTTGCGTCGTATTCAAGAATATAATTGAGCGTATACATGTCAATGCTCCACCACTGTGACCCTGTAAATGGCCTCATACCTTTTGGCATCTTCCTTCGAAGAAACGGAACGTATGTTGCCAAAAGGTTCAGTGATTTGGAGCAAAGGAAATTGTACCATTTTAAACCAAAATAGTACTTGTCAACCCTGTACCATCCCCCCCTGTCTCCTCCCGGCCATTTCTTATAATTAGGTATTGGAAAATAATCTACGAACACGCTGTACGGAGAGTTTTTAAAAAAGGCGTTTATATCGTTATTACTTTTAATCGGATAGTCCTGACCACTTAATAATATAATCCGGTCGAATTTCTTTGAGGAGCTTTTTACCGCTTTCAGGCCATTTAAGGCAGCCTGAACGGAGCCAAACTTTCCCCAGCCAGAGTCTACTCTTTCTACGAATTGCAGTACGTCTTCCAATACATTTAAACTTTCAAATTGGGAAAACTCCGCTGTTTTATCGATATGAATAAAGAAAGAAGATAATCCATCGTTAAGCCTGGTAACAAGCCGAAACAACTGCTCAGGGCTTTTGTGGGCCATTATAATGTATGCTTTCTTCATACTTCCGTGCTACTATTTTGTTTACAAATTATATTATGACTTGATGCGGCAACTCAGCCCGGGGGCACTGTTTCTAAAAGGCCTTATTCAGTTGAATTTAGTTATGAAGGTGACAGCAGGCGGATAGAAGTGGATACCCCGCTGAAGGCATTGTGTTTAGCGGCGTGGCGGAGTAGGAACGGATAGCCGCAACTACACTATAACTTTTAAACGCATGCTCACTGCCCGAAAAAATCTGCTTCTTATAATATCAAACGACTGCAGCTCAAAAGATGGGCTAAGCTTTACTGTGCAAAAAATATTTTCTTGCTCCGAAGTTCCACCAATAAGTAACAAAGATTGCGAGAAGCTTTGAGATCATAAAATAGTACCCTGCATATTGAGTGAGGGCCCAAATGAGCAAAGAATTTATACCCAACCCTACTGCGGTAATCAGTGCGTAATAAAGTGCCTCGAGGTTGCGGTTTTCAACAGTTCTTACTTTGAAAATCCAAAACGTACAGAGGTAATAGTTAAATACCGTAGCCGACATAAAAGATATTACAGAGGATACTACATAGTGGAGCCCTGCGAAGCGGGTTAAAGCATAAAGCAAGGTGAAATCGATCAAAGTACAGACACCACCTACTATAAAGTATTTACCAGCCTGTGTGATCACTTCCCTTCTTTCGATTGAAAGTGCTAGAGCATTGGAGAGAATTTTTTTCATGCGTAATGCTAGCTTAATTTTGAATTTAGTTCCATCGCAGCCTCAATACATTTATCCATGTTGTAGTATTCCCATTCTGCAAATCTGCCGAGAAGGTGTATGTTATAGTTGGCGAGACGGCTTTTTAGATTTTTGATCTTACCCCTGGTTTCATTGTGCTGGATGATATAAGAATTCGGTTCATAGTTAAAAGCAATAGGTTGTAAATTTCCGGGAAGATTTTGCAATTCATTAATCATGTACTCTTTATCCTGCTTACCGGAGAACTCAACCACGCATGTCTTTCTGCCTCCGCCTGAATTGTTTGTTGCGCTGAAATTTCCGGTGTATATGATGCGGTGAGCCCTGTATTTTTCTTCAGGCAAATACAACCAGGACATGTCGTTGTCGTCGGTTTCGCAAAGCACGTTTGAGGTGCCATTTGAAGGCAGATCCTTTACAGCTTCAAGACCTTCCCGCAGCTCTTCATCATCTATTGAAATAATGGAACCGAGTTGTCGCACATCGCCGCAATAGACGATTAAGTCGGAGCAAACATCGCCATTGTTAATGGATAACGTTCGATCGCCGGAAGCAGCTATTTCCTTTACCGTATAAGAAAGCTGAATTGTCTGTGCCTGCGCGAGCCTGTCGATAATAAACTGCGACCCATTTACTTTTGGATAATAAAAAGAAGAGTGGACCATTGCGGTTTCTTCCTTTCGCACCACGTTGCTTATGATAACCTCTTTTATATGGGGCATAGGCAATTTACCGTCAAGCCATTCAAGCGGCACTTTACTGATGTCTGTATTCCATATCTTGGAATTATAGGGACCAAAATAAAGCCTGTATAAGTGTTCCCCGAAATTGCCTACGAGAAAATCTTTGAAATTAGCATATTCGCTAATGTCCTTTTTAGCGTTTGAAACCATTTCGATAAGCTCTCCGATGATAAGCCGCACCTGCCTTTCCGGCAACTGGTATAAATAATTTTCAAGCGGATACCCTATCAGATTTTCGTTGAGCAGAATTTTGGCATTTCGGGTTGCCTGGAGAAATTCAGTATCACGATTAAAATGCCTCCAGAACCAATCTAATACTTTTTGATTTTTACTATTAAATACATGCCCGCCGACCCGGTGAAAAAGGTTGCCGTTAACTCTGTCGCATTTTATCAATCCTCCCGTTTTGTCGGCCTTTTCAAGTATTCGAACAGTATACCTGTCCGATAACATTCCCGATATGCTAAGACCCGAAATTCCTGATCCAATTACTGTAGCCGTTTTCATCTATGTACAAAAAATTAAAATTATTCCTGAAAACTTAGACAAGTTTATCTATTTAAACCTGACACCTGAAGTTTTGAAGCATTTAGAAATTGCTGATCCTTTATATTTTTATTTCGATTAAGCATAATGTTTTGTATCTCCTGTTTGATCTGTCCGAATTCCACAGTCGGTTTATAATTAAAATCTCTTGCGGCTGCGCCACTGCTTCCGGCAATATTCCTATGGAATTTACCGGCGGCGTGGATAAATGAATTAACCTTTCCAAAAAAACCCAGAAATGTATCAAGCAGGCTTATCAATTCACAAACGAGGGAAGGGATATAAAATGGCTTGTAGGCTTTTCCTAGTGCATCTGCAATATTCATATAGATCTCGTCTACGGTATACCCATCCTTCTCACTCCCTATCCAATACCATTTACCAATAGTGCTCCTTTGTTTTTCGGCTTTGATAAATGCCTGTGTAATATCGTCTATATGCGAAATGCTCCTAATATTTTTACCTGTTCCAAATACCACCTGTCTCGGCCATGAAAACATTTGCAAAAAGCGGATATTTCTCTCCGGCATGCCCGGGCCAAAGAACCAGAAACCCCTAAGAGATGTGGCTTCTATTAAACCTTTTCGGGATTTATCAAAAAGGTACTCTTCACCCAGGTACTTCGACTTACCATAGTCTTTATAAGGCCGGCTAGCTTCATTGTCGCTAAAAATTTTCCCTCGCCTTGTAAAGCCGCAGATACTATCGCTCGACATGAAGAGAAACCGCTTTACTCCTTGGGTTATGCAGGCATCTACCAGGTTCTTCGTACCGTTAACATTCACCCTGTAATAATCGCTTATGTTTGGTGGGTATACCACTCCTGCAAGGTGATATACCGTTTTAACATTTTCCAGCGGAGCCAGTAAGCTCTCCTTGTCTGTAATATCGCCATAGAAGATTTGACATAGAGGTGGCAGGAAAACTGCGTTTTTTAATCGAGGTTCTACAAGAACCCTTATTTTCCTGTTTACAGCATTATGCTCGTACCGATCGCCATTTGCCAGTATTTCAAGCATCCTGTTGCCCAGCCATCCGGGTACCCCCGTTATCAGCAACACATCGTCCTCGTCGTATTGTATTCTTTCGATTTTAAGCTGTTTTAGGTTGAAGCTGGCCTGGCTGTTCTCAAATCAGCAATTGTTTCCTTCAGCAGGAAACTTAGTTCGGGGATGGTATACCCCAATTCCCTTTCAGCTTTTTGAGAGTTGTACCAGCTGTAATTTCCTATGATAGCGTTTATATAAGCAGGGGCTGGTATACTTTTTATCGAAACGGTTTTTGCCACGAAAGAAATTGCAAGGGCGAACCATTTTGGTATTAAGACAAAAGGTTTTATATAACCCGTGCATTCTGCTAAGTGAGTATAGAAATCTTTGAACGTAATGTTATGACCTGCTGTTATATACCTTTCGTTTGGTTTTCCCACAAGCCACGCACTAATGTGGGCTTTAGCCACTTGCTCAACACCAGATACTGAAATGCCACCTTTAAAATAAAACCATTGTCCATTTTTCAGGTATTTTTTTATTACCTGGTGAGGCGGAGTTATTTTTTGATCATGGCAACCTACAACCCAGGAAGGATAAATTCGCCTGATATCTGCTTTACCCTCGTTGATGATTTTATCGCAATAATCCTCAGCCATCATTTTGCCCTTCACATAGGGCCTTTCAGCAATCATGTTTCGGTTACCTTCATTAAGTATTATAGAAGGCGAAGCAGACCGGCCTAATACCACTACCGAACTCGTATATATAATCGTGCGAACCTTATTAAAAACCGCGGCATCAATAACCGCTTTTGTAAGACCGAAGGTATTAGCTACGATCCTTTTTTCCTCACTTGTTTTTAGTGTGTTCTCCGAGGCAATATGAAACAATACGCCGGTATTTTGCAATACTTTTTTTAGCGATTCTTCATCTCGAAAATCAACTATAACTATTTCAGCACCTAGCTGTCTTAAACAGTACACATTGTAATTTTCCTGCCTGACAAGCAGCACGACCTTATAACTCCATTCGATGAGCTGGCGAGCGACATGGTAGCCAATGTGACCGGAAGCACCTGTTAAAACAATGCGTTCATGCATACCATTTTACAGTACAGTTGCCTGGCCGTTCAACCTTTTGAAAAAATAATAGAATAAAGTTTGATAGGCATTACGGATAGCTTTTTGAGAAACCCTTGGTGATGGAGCCTGGTAATGTATAGGCACTTCAAAGATCTTATGTTTGCGCAACAGGTAGCGCAATTCTGTCTGATAAAAGTGCGCCTTTGATCTAAAATCGTGATTAATTATTTTAGCTACTATATCCCGGTGGAATCCCTGGAAACCGGAGGTCATATCGTGCAACTTTGTATTCAGCAGCAGGTTTGCCAGGACGGTACCCGTTTTGGAAAGCAACCTTCTTTTAAATGGTGAATCTCCCATAGATCCACCATTGATAAAACGGCTTCCGAAGGCACAGTCATTACCTTCATTGAGTACCCTTAAAAACATAGGAATAGCACGTGGATCGTGCGAGAGACCAGCATCCATTTCAATGATGATATCGTGGCCCGCCTCGTATGCCACGCGTAAGCCTTTAATATACGCATCAACAACATTCCTGTTTTCCGGAGCCCATACCGTTACATACCTGGGGTCCTTTGCAGAAAGTTCCCGGCATAATTCCAGGGTGCGATCTTTGGAAACCTCATCTACAATAAAATAAACATTGCCGGGTTGCAGTTCATCAATTACAAAATTGATCATAGTTATAAAAGAGTCGAAATCTTTCTCTTCATTTGCCATGGGCACTACAATAGCCCAATTTTTGTAATAAAGCATTTTAGTGAATTATCTTTTGAAATGATGCGCCAAATGTATCGGCGTTCGTTCACCCGATATATAGTCTTTACCAGGAAAAACTTGGGTATCGGTGTACGCTGTTATGTTTTAGAGTTATAATAAGTTTTACCCTGCAAACCTCCTGTGCAATTGTTTGGCATATGGCTTAATTCCATTCACGATCGGCTCAAGAAGATGTGATCGCAGAAGATGTTTCCTATAAGTATTAAAGAAAGCACCCCCTTTAAGTTCTGAAACACCCAGCCTTTTAAGAAATTTTTTGTCGGAAGGCAAATGCAGAAGAAAATGCCTGTAGTAAGCGTTTACCGGTTTTTGAACATGCAGCGTTTTCGGGCTCCAAAATCTTCCGACCAACGATAAAGAACCAGCCTCAGCTATTTCTACCTGACCTCCCATTTTCATATTCTCTATAGCAACCGATGTCAGCACTTCATCGCCCTGGTGATGGAAACTATTGGAATGATCCATATACGCAGCTTTGAAAGAACTGATTTCAGCTGACAACTTTTTGAAAAATTCTGGTGGACCAGAAATAAACTCCCCCCCTGCCCACAAGCCTATCGATGGAGTATTACTAATTCTTTCTTTATCTTTTATAATATTCTCATGTCCATAGGCAGGACTTACCTGGTCGGTAATATCGTAGTAAAGAGGTATCTTTTTGTCTACAAGGGTCTTGAAATACACAGGCACTTCATTTATGCAAAGCATGTCCGAATCAACAAGAGCTATATAATCTTCATTTAAAGAAGCCAGGTATTCAAAAACTTCAATCTTGAAATGTGCAGAATAAAATTTTATTCCTGTGGGCACACTCATTGAAAAATCTATTTGCCGTATGTCAATGTCATAGCCATCCTTATTTAACCGTTGCAGAAAATCTTTGTCATTGGTTAAAATACAGAGTTCGATGCCTTCCATCCTGAGCGACCGGTGCAGCTGTTTTGCGCACTGAAAGTATAAATCTATCTGTTCATCAAAATTCCTGGTGAAACTGTTGTTATGTATGCTTTGCTCATCCGGGCAAATATGTATTAATGTAAAAAATTTCATTTAGGTATTTGTTGACATCGCCTTTTTGTTCGCAATGAATTTAACACATTTCTTTTTCATAGCGCCAGCTTCAATTAGTCTCCACCCGTTGTCACCGGAGATACCGAGGACTCCAAAATAAAGTACTACGGCGAAGCCAGTATTTATTTTTGTGGAGGGCTTGCTGCTGCAATTGGGCCTCCATTGCTGCCTGTCCCGACGAGCCTAGCGGAATTAGATCACACTCTTGTATTTCTGTTTTGTACATGCAGCAAAGCCATGCTTCAACTCACCCGTAAGGGGCTCTTATGTGCCAGCCGCAAGGGCTGCAAAGGCCTGCCTACATTCCGCAAAACGGACTTATAAACATCAACTAACTCCCTCAAATTATTTTGTGGTGAGTAATACCTGGTATATGTATCCCAGGCGCGGCTTCTATACACCTCTTTTTTGTCGAAGCTTAAACTTTGCCACCTGTCCAGCTTTGCCAGGAGATCATTCTCATTGCCTGCATCGAAGTGCAATCCATTGTTGCAATCAGATATCATATATTCCATAGCACCTATCCTTGAGGCTATAACGGGCAGCCCGCATGCAAATGCTTCTATAATGGTAAGTGGCATACCCTCATACCATACTGAAGGGAAAATAAGGGCAGAAGCATTGCTTAGCAATGTAAACACAGTATCCTTGTTTACAGCTCCCATAAACTCGATATTAGGAAACCTGACACTGTAGTCGGCAACAACGTCCCTCAATGGCCCTGTGCCGGCTATTTTAATCTTATGGACAGATGCAGAAAACGTCTTCAGCAGCAGCATAATCCCTTTTTCTTCCGACAACCGCCCTACATACAAGAAATAATCCGTGGCAGGATTGCGCGTTAAGCGTGGTGCAAATGAAAAGTTAGGCTTTACTGTAATACAATCATGCGGCAATTTCAAATCAGACTCCAGAAAAACCTTTTCCGCATGCGGCGTTAAAACGATAAACCTGCTGGCGATTTGCCACGTGCCTATCCGTTTATGCAAGTGCATAGAAACCGACAACCACAGTGTGAGCAATTTTGAATTCTTGTACACCCCGAAGGATATAGCCTTCCAGGGGAATTTTTGCTTGAGCGACTCGAGAAATAATTTATCATTATAAAACAAAGTAGCTGAGGGGCAAAGCAGCCGGTAGTTGTGTAAGGTAAAAACTAAAGGAACCCCTTTGCTTTTTACTGCATAGATCACAGACGGAGAAGCCGCAAAATGAAAGTTATGGATATGCACCACATCGGCTTTAAACGCTTGTAGCTTCTTCCTCGTTTTAAAATACGAGGCGATATTAAAAGGCATTTGCAAAACCTTCAAAAAGGTAAATCCATCATTGGAAAACTCCAGAAGCTGTACGTCGATGCCACTAGCTTTAAGCAACTTCATTTCTTCAGCTACTACCGTATCTTCTCCTCCTTTGTATTTATAGGTGGTATGTATTATTAATACCTTCATAAAAAATTAACTCCGCAAAACGTATTAAAAACCGGCCTTAAAAGATTGCTTTTATCTATGCGAAAATTTCACCAGATCATTTAAGACTCTAAGACCTAAAAGCAATGTCAAAAGTTGCTTCCTATGAGACAGCCCTACAGAGCTGGAATTGAGCAAGGATGCTTAGCAAAAAAAAAGTACAGTGCGACCCTGAGCTCAGCGACGCTCGTCGGGGAGTAAACTGCCCCGATGAGTAGGGTGCTATAGTACAAGCGAGCGTGGCAAGTAAAGCTTAATAGCAGTAACAATGCTCGTCACAAAAAAAGATTCCTTGCACTCTTTACTTACGGTAGGACTACTCCCTTTGAAATACTTGCAATGAATGAGCTCCATTAGCTGTTGTAAAGGAATAGCTCTTCTTCCACGAAAGCCACGGTCTTGCTTGCAACGAGTCGGAATTTTCGTTATTGGTATCTGCTGAACGATTATCTGAAACCTCTACAACATAGTTATATTTATCGATCCAGTTGCTGCTTTTGGAAACCGCAATAGGGATTTGCCGCTCAACATTCTGCCTGTTCATTAAAAGGAAAGTGGAAATATCGGGGCCGCCAGTAACATAAATATTTTTTCCGCTCCAGCTTTTATTATTGTTCAGGTAAGTTATCATTTCATTATAAGCCTTATCGCTTCTGAATTGAGTCTTTGCAATTTTCGACACGAGAAGAACAGCAAAGAAACCGTACAATGCTAATGGCAAAACATACCGGTAAGCAATTGATTCCTTTCTTTCCTCCATAACTAATATTACCGCAGCAAGAACATACGGCACGAGATAAACCTGATAATTGAATTCATTTGATTTCAGGACAATTAAAAGAGACAGCGTAATTGCCGATGCCAGAAACAACTTCAACTCCTTTGAGAGCTTAACCTTATAGAGGCAAAAAAGAGCGAGTAAGGTAATGGGTACACTTTGCAAGATGTACAGCAGCTTGAGGTCAGTGATTTTGGCTTTAGATTTTCTTGAAAACTGCAAAGCCATTTGCTCCTTAAATACATCGACGTTTTGAAATATATAAAAGAGGTACGGGGTGATTACTATTAATACAACCAACGAAAAAATAAGGAAAGGCTTCCAGCCGCGCTTCATTACAACCAGCGCCAGCGCTGCGCAGCAAGGAACCATTAGGGGATGGGTCATTAAAGCCAGTCCGCCTACAATACCAAGCACATAAGTTTTAAGATTAAACCTTATAGCCACTATAGCAAGCGATATAAGCAATAAGGCCAGCGCTTCCACTCTTATAAATGCAGACGTGATAATAATAAACGGACAAATAATAAACAGGCTGGCCGCACAGGCTTTTACAAATTTATCTTTTGAAAAAGCTGAGATTACCAGGGCAGACGTACAAGTGAGAAGCATGCTTAGCAGTTTTGCGCCAATGACAGAACTACCAAAGATTTTTAAAAAGGAACCCAATAAAACTAAATAAAAGGGGGGCATCCAATAGGTGTAGTCGGAAGCGCCAGGCAAAAAACTTTTATGTATATCGGAAGATAATATTCCTTTATTGGCGAAATTGATTGCAGGCGAAAAGAAGCTCGCCTCATCAATATTTACTGCCGGAAACGAATTGCGGAAGAACAGAAAATGTATAATAAAGCAGGCTGCAGAAATTGCAAGAAAAATTACAGCAATGCTTAGTTCATAGGATCTCTTATTAATCATAATCAACAACTCAGTTATTTACGCAAGTCACACAATTTACTTCTGTAGTTCATGCCCGGTTCGTCAACTGCTTTTTTTTACACCTGCGGTCATCTTAATAAAAGTGTTCATTATTTTTCTTGTGGCTAAAGCTGGTAAGCCATAAGGTCTTTTTAATTGCTTTTGCAGCGCCGGATTAATTACATTAGCCTCGCAAAAATTGAAGTTTCTTTTCACTCCGCTATCCTGCGGCGTTTTAAGATAATCAACTCCAAAAGTATTTGTGGATTCATTATCAAAACCTATGTTCGTGGCTTTTGATATCACGGGATAAACTACTTTAAGGCTATTTTCGGCCACATGTACCTGCATCTGTATATCCCATGTGGAAATCTGCCCTTTGATCTGTTTGATCAGCATGCGGTAAAGATCATAACCTTCTTTGTTGAGGCGGCTTTTAAAGTTTGGAGAGTTTTTTACCAGGTCGGCAAGTTCTTTTTTATCCCACTTAACACTTTTTATCCTATTCGACCAGCTTGCCCAACCATACGAGCAAAACCTGTTATGAATTATGGTGTCGTAAGGATATTTGTTTAGGGTAAGGGGAAAACAAAAACCAGTTATGCAAAAAACAGATGGCTGTTTCCCGTAAAAATCAAGTGCCTGAAGCATGTAGCTGATGTAGTTAGGGGTTACTACAAGATCATCCTCAACCACTATAAACTGATCGTAGTTATCACAGAGATAAGTTATACCTGCTTTAAAATTCGGACCGGTGCTTACATTTCTTTCCCTGAAATGTTTGTGCACTTTTTTAAAACCCGTAATAGTATCAATGTAGGCACGTGTTTCAAGCACACCTTGTATATCCTTATCACTTTTGTGGCCGTCGCAGAAAAATATAACTTCCATTGTTGCACATTCAGGATTCTTCAATAATGCCTCCATCGAAGCCTTTAACTTTCCTGCACGCTTATAACAAAATACTGCTATGATTGTACTGTCAATCATTTCTACATTTTTTAAAACAGTCCTATAATAAAACAATCCTTACTTCCTGTAAGCCTCCCATATAAACGGAAAAAAAGTTTTCATCCATACCTTGGCGAATGCAGAGGGATAAGACAGCGGAAAATGTCGTCTGATAAAAATCATGTACTCCTTATAGGCCAGGCCTTTTGGGCTCTTTAAATACTGAATTCTTTCTTTCAGGGATGTTTTACGCGATTTCCAATTGTTGCCATGATCATTTACACATGCGCCCAGGTACCCTGGAGCAACAAAAACACTGAAGCCGGCCTTATTAGCTTTAAGCGTATAATCATAGTCGGCAAGTCCGTGGGTATATACGTCCGACAATATGCCTATTTCTTCAACGATGGCAGCAGGCACGAGCATAATATTAGCATTCGCGACATCACATGGCTGGTACTCCGTTTCACTAAATATTATCAGGTCGTCTTTCCAGCTGTTTTTAGATGTGAGTTTGCGACCGCCATACGACCTCATTCCGGTACCAGGGTCAATGGTACTACCTATACATATCGAAGGTTTGGTTCGCTCGCCGTTATTATGCCCCATTAAAAGCGAAAGGGCATTTTCATTTAAGACCGTATCATCGTTCAACAGCAGGTAATAGTCCGCATGATACTGCAAAGCGTTATTCCACGAATTACGCATGCCTCCTGCCCAATATAAAGTGCCATCACCTTCGTAAATGTGTGCCGAAGGATACACCTCTTTAACCGCCTGAACAGTGCCGTCGGTCGATCCGTCATCAGTCAAAAAGACCTCTAAACTTATATTCCCCAAAAGTTGCTGCCTTGTCAAACTTTTTAGACAACGGACTGTCTTTTCTTTCCTGTTCCGCGTGGTGAGTAATACCGCAATTTTCATAAAAAACAAAACCTTTATTAATTCCTTTTCCTACGTATAAAGCCCTTCAATATTCATGGATGTGAGTAGTTATATTCTTTATTTGTTAGCCGGCTTCAAACAACTATGTAGCTTTTGTTGTGTCACTCACTTGTACGGCAGATTCTTTGGGCGGCAGCATGCACCGTAATTTATGCTTCTACAACCGGCCTAATATCTTCTTCTACGAACGCCCCTGCCAGAAGATCTTTTTCAATGTAGTATAAGCACAAACCCATGTGCGCCCAAAATATCAAAGGAAGAACATAGTTGAAAGAAAATAAAAGGCCCGATAAACAGAACGCAGTCATCATTAACGACTCACTTTTCAGCTTTCGGCTAAATGCCTTCACACCGATATAAATAAATAAAGAGAACTTAAACAGGAAGCCCAGTATACCGTGATAGAAGAGCATTTCCATGTAACCTTCATGAAAATGCTGACCCGTTTTTTCAGGCCACCAGTCCACCAGCGGATTAGGCATTTCAAATCCTTCAAATGACCATCCAAAAAACGGTCGTTGAAGGAAAAGCTTAAAATACACCTCCCGTTGATCTGCGCGGAATTTACCGGTGCTGTCTATTTTATTCGGGTCAAAAATCTCGCTGAAACGGTCCGACATAAAGTCGATAAAACCCGGAACCAGATTGGAAACAAAAAAGTAAGCCAGGAGTAGACCTATAGCTGATCCCACTGCTATACTGTACACCTTAGGAATAGTTTTGTAATTAGTCCGCATACTTAAGCCGAGGTAAATTAAAAGAGAAACAATAGTGCAACTCCAAACAGAACGGTGCTGATGAATGAGAATAATTACAAAACAAAAGGCAATGGGTAATATGTATTTTAATTTCTGGGTTTTTATAAGTTTATTGAGGTACCACAAAAACGGTATGATCATCATGTACACTTTGCTGGCATGTAAAATGCGGCCATCTCCCGAAAAGGGGCCATAGTCGTTCATCTCAATTTCTGCAAGGCTAAAAGAAAAACCGCGACCATACCACACCATGAATATCACGTAAGTAAGCAGGTAAAACTTTGCCAGGAACTCCAGCACATCGAGGTCAAACTTTCTACATACATATTTAATAAATAAAGCAAACACAACAGGAAACAATACATAAAACATGGTAAGCTGTTGAAACAGCGTATCATAAATACTTAATGACTCCAGTACAAGCTTTATCAGGAAAGCAGCGAAAATAGCCATGTATATTTTCTCCGTTTTCTTTAGCCTGAAAAACGAGAATAACATAAATCCGGCAATCGCCAGGCTCGAAAGTTTTTCAAAATTCTGGACAACGGATGAGTCGGGAATAACCAACCACGAAAACATCTCTTCCATAGCCAGGTAGCCGAAAAACAATATAAGGAGCTCCTTTAAATAGAAGCGGTAATTGAATATTTTTAATACGGCATTCATTTACTATCTGTATCTAAACAGCCTGGGGAGCGATCCTTTTAAATGAGTTATTTATGGCTTTCATTATTTTATTTTTGGCGCGTGGAAAGAGGCTTGTAAACTGTATCCAGTTTAATTGTGCATTAAGGGCTTTAACCTCAGGCTTATTCCTGTCATCGTGCCACTTTATTCTCTTTTCATTATGCAGGTACATCTTTTGCAAGCCGGCCTCTTTTTCAGCTGGGATAACGGTACGGTATATCTCGGCTTTTTTATCTACAAGGTCCTTGCTGATATAGCCCAGGTGCTTAAGCCTGAAATTCGTATTTATTTTTATGCCTTTAATCCCTTTTACGTTCGGAGAATCCAGTATTAAATTTTCAAAATATCCGGTGGGGTTTTCCCTCCACATGACACGGTCGTGTATGCTTGTATAAAAAAAATATTCACCCGAGCCAGCAAAATATTCCTTGTCAATAAAATGAAATCTTCGGAAGGCATATTGATTTACCCACCTCCTGTTCATCAGGCGGTCAAAGTCCTTTCTTTTAAGTGCCGGTTCAAATATCTCATCTACGTCCAGCCATAAGCACCAGTCCGGATTTCGCTTGCGCGTCATAGCATATAAAATGTTTTTATCTCTGCCTTCGTTGTAACCTTCTGTACGGGTGATATCAACAACTTTCGGGTGCCTTTTCAAGACCTCATAGGTGCCATCTCTAGATCCATTGTCTAAGGCTACAATTTCATCTGCAATTTTTTCAAAACATTTCAGCCAATCTTCCACAAATAACATCCCGTCTTTTACACGAAGCATTACAACTAACTTGGGCATAATTGTCTCTTATTAATCTGGGTTTTAGAAAACACAGGCAATGTTAAACTGCGTTTACTTTTTTAAACGTGGGTATAAAGGGAAGCTTGTCTTTAAGCTGTTTAACCAGGTTCTTGATTTCTTTGTCAGCTATTATTAACAGCAGTAGAAAGAAACCAACAAACAAAGTTGAATTGATAATAATCTTGGGAAGATATAGATCGGCCTTAATCAGGCTGTTTACAATATGCTGACATCCCCATACAGCTATTGCCGATAAGGGAATAACGACTGACCATTGCTTAATAGAATTAACGATCAGCGAGGGTTGCAGGTACCCTAATTTGTAGAGGCGGAAGGTAAAATAGAAAAAATCAGTCACCAGGATGATAGAAAGTGAAACAATCAACGTACCTGGTATTCCAAAAGAGCCTGCAACGGCAAACATAAGAATGCTTATTAAAATGCCTCTCACAATATTAATCAGGCTATTCCACTTAATATCTCCCAAGGCATACCCCATGTTAGACATGAAATAGCCAATCAGACCAAAAAAGAAGTTCATCACAAGTAAGAGCATGATATTATTACCCGCGAATTTACCCGGACCTGTCCACAGGGTAATTAAGTTAAAATAGTTCAGGCAAAACATACACGACGTAAATATTGCTGCGTAGGAATATAGCTTGAACTGCGTGCTAATCATTTTGGTAATTACACCTTTATCACCCAATCCTTTTGCATGAGAAAGTACAGGCATTAAAGCAACAGAGTGCCGGCCTATAAGTGAATAGGTAATGTTTATAGGGCGCTTGTTTATTTCATAGATGGTAATCATCGCGGGAGATATAAATCTTGCCAAAATCACCATATCTATTGTTGAAGACAGCCCTGAAATTATTTTCGAAGCTGAAGTAAAAGTGAATATTCGTATAAAACCTTTAAAATGTTTAATACTCAGAATTATGCTTACGCCTTGTTTCTTTAATAAACTGAACATAGCGGAAATATTATAGACGTTTATGAATACGGCCCGGCATAAATTCGCTATGGCTATAGACATCACTCCGAAATTCAAATAAAGTAAAGCCAGGTTGGTGAACAGGAAAATAAAATTCGATGACAAGGAAGAAATAGCAACATGTGCAGTGTTATGTAATCCCTGGTTAATTCCCGTCATACTAAACGAAACAAGAGACATTCCCGTGGCAATAATAGAAATAATTAAGGCAAGAGATAAATTAGGGTATTGGGTGACGTCTTTATTAATGATCACATTTATCAGGAAGTAAGAGACAATTCCGATAATGATCGATATAAGTAAAATCAATGCCGAGGCTATGTAGCCTGAACCTATCAGCTTACCGATTTCATCTGTTTCCTTTTTTCCGCTGAGCTCTGCTATTTTTTGTTGAAGTACTTCTCCAATTCCCGGATCGGCTAAAATCATCCAGGCGAGAATATTTCCTGTAGCCAGCCAGATACCTAATGTATTCGGATCAATATTCTTAAGATACAGTGGCAGTAATAAAATAGAATTAAAAATATTAGTTAGCACATAACCGTACTGAAAAACAAAATTCCACCTTAATACTTTTTTATTCATGAGGCCTGGTCTTACCCTTGCGGAAGATCTTTATGTTAACTGGAAGATATATGGTTGCTAAATGGTTGCTTTTTGTGGCTTCCTACTGCCTGAAGTTAATGTGTGTGCCTTCCCTTCCGGGGCTTCAACATCTGCAATTAACGCATAACCCATTGATGGAAGGTATACTTTTACCGGTCTTTCGTAGTTTTCTAAAATTGCTTTGTCTTGTATTACATCACCTTCCAGAATAATCATTTGCTCATTGGAATTCACCTTTATTTTTTCAAGTTTAATGTTATAATATTCGGTAAAAATATGCTTCAGCATATTAACCTCATTATCCTTGAAAATTGCGGGAAGATTCTGCCAGTAAATAAAGTTAACTACATGTTCAATTTCTTTTATAAACGTGTGTTGTAATTCGGTGGTTTTAACAAAAACATACCCTTCGAAAAATTGTTCAAAGAAGACTTTATTCTTGTCGCCGGTCTGCCTTACTACGTTAACAAGAGGGTAAAAGCATTCAATCCCTTTTTTTGTTAAAAGCTCAGATACTTTTTTTTGAGCTTTTGGCCGTGTGTAAATGGCATACCAATTTTTGTTCATGGTCATAATCTTAAATTTTTAAAAATGGCTTCGCCTATCTCAGTTACAGGAAATCCTCTAACTGTATTTATTAATCGGGGGATGTTTTGGGGTGTTCTAATTGGATTAATTCTTACCTGCCGGAATGCGTTTACGCATTTCCTTGTTTCCATAGGTGTATCCATAACCATAGCCATAGCCATAATTCTTATAGCCAAAGCCACGGGATGTTACTCCATTAAACACTATCGCTACATTATTGAGGTGATTAATCTTATTATTTGCATCTATTCTTTCTACAAAAACTTTTGGCGTATACCCATGCCTGATAATATAAAGGGTCGCATCACAAAGCGGAGATAATACATAGGCATCGGTTACAGGCCCTATAGGGGCAGTATCGATGACTATATAGTCGAATTTTGTATCCAGGTACCTCAACAAGTCTTCAGTCCTGCTACTCATAATAAGTTCAGATGGATTATCTGGTAAATCACCGGTAGGAATTAGGTAAAGATTGCTATGCAGATCGGTCTTTCTAATAATGTCGTCCGCCTCCACTTCACCTAACAAATAATCAGTTATTCCTTTTTCTTCACTGAGATTTAGCTTATTGTTTAGTGAAGGGTTATTTAAATCAAAGTCAAGAAGTACCACTTGTTTACCCGTCATCGCCAGGCTTAGAGCGAGGTTGGAGGCAATAAAACTTTTGCCTTCTCCCGATATTGCTGATGTCACTAATATCCTCTTTCGTTTAGTGTTAACTCCGATATAATTGAGCGTTATTCGAAGCTTCCGGAACTGCTCAGCAATAAATGTTCTTTTATTGTCGCCTATTACAATCGGATTTTTTGTAGCCTCAGCGGAAATTTCTCCAACTACAGGAAAATCTGTGAGGGCTTCAATTTCATGCCGAAACATGATTTTGCGGCTAAATGTCTCTTTGGCAAATACTACACCCAACGCTGAAAAAAAGGCCAGCAATACAGAGGCTACATAAATCACCTTCTTTTTCGGACTAACCGGCTTGTCTGCAGTTTCAGCCTTATCAACAATGCGGCTATCAGGCAGATTAGAAACATGCGATAACGCTGTCTCTTCACGTTTTTGAAGAAGGAAGGAATAAATTTCGTTTTTTATGCTCTGCTCGCGGTTTATATCAATAAGTTGTCTTTCCTTCTCGGGCATGCCCTGCAATACGGAAGAATAGGTATTATTTGTGGCTGAGATGTTATTCTTACTCACAAGCAGATTGCTTCTTTGGCTTTGGATGTTTTCAAGGATGCCGGGCTTGATCTTCTGTATCCGGTCGAGTACAGAAAGAGTTAAAGGATTATTCTCACCATCATTTTTCTTGCCTCTTTCATAATCAAGCTCCGATGTATATAGTTTGTCTAACAACTGCGATAGCGTTGGGTCGGTGACACCTAAAGTCGCAGGCACGATCCCGCCTTCACCGCTTTTGGAGTATACATATTTTTCAACCTGGTTCAAAACCGCAAGCTGCATATTTATTTCACTCAGCTTTTGGTCGTTATTGCTCACATTTTCCAGGAATAGTTTGCCCTGGGTACTGATGTCTACGGCATTGCTCTGCGATTTATACCTCTGAACCTTTCTTTCGATCGAATCAAGATCATGCTCAACAGTGGAAAGACGTTCCTGGATAAACTTTTGCGTATTGTAAGCCAGCAGGTTCTTATCTTTCAGGCTTGCCTCATTGTAAGCTGCGAGCAGTTCATTTATAATGTCTTCACCCCTTTGCGGCACCTCATCAGTATAGCTAAGGCTTATAATACTTGATTGTTTGTTAACGGGTGTCACTTTTAAACCAGCTTCTATACCCGATGCTACTTTCTTAGGACTTACTAATGAGAAATAGAGCTTAGCTGTGGAAGATTCATTTATATACCGCGGATTTCGCTGAAACCTGATTTTACCAATCCACGTATTTAGCCATTCGTTAAGTGGATATTGTGTATTGTTAATGATAACCTTCTGCTTTACCTTATCGAAAGTGAAGTAGATCTTTTTAGTTTCTTTTAGCTTCTCAGGATCATCGACCACAACAATCATTGGCGATGTTGTATATGCTGACAAGGTTTTTATAGATTGTTCGTTGGAAACGGGTGCATAAAGGCTTAATTTATTTACCACCTCATTTATTAAGGATCTGGATTGAATGACTTCCATCTCATTTTCAATGATCTTCTTTGACGACAGAAGGTCAAGAGACTCTAAAGTTTTTGACTCCTCGGCTCCCTTTTTCTCATCCTTAATTAAAACTCTGGCCGTCGTCTCAAACATGGGGGTTGCATATTTTAGGTACGACCATGCGCCTACAATAGCAACAAGAAAAAATATTAAAAATAATGGCCAATACGGAAGATACCGGAAAACGACATTGCCCAATCCGCCTGTAGTTTCTTCTGCTGAATTTTTTGTAACTTTTTGCATACCAAACTTTTACCTTGTTAAACGATCTATGATTATTGCGGCAAAGGAGAGCCCGCTTAATAAAATTGGCAATAGCTGGTTCGTTCTTGATGTTGATGCCACTTTCGCCTTATTGGCTTCTACATAAATTATATCGTTTGATTTCAAATAATAATAGGGTGAGCTAAGCAACTCGTTGGTATTAAGATCCAGACGTTTAATGGTTTTACTTCCTTGCTCCTCGCGTATAACCATCACATTGTCGCGTCTGCCGTAAACCGTAATATCGCCAGCCATACTCAGGGCTTCCAGTAGGGTAATTTTTTCGTTAGTCACATTTACCACAAGAGGATGATCTACCTCACCCATAACACTTACCTTGAAATTGAGATATCTGACACTAACTATGGGATCAACAAGAAGCTTTTTTTCGGTAATGCTTCGGGCAATCTGCTCTCTTAACTGGTTGGTTGTGTAACCTGCAGCTTTAATATTACCTAAGATGGGAAACTGGATAAGACCTTCTGAACTCACCAGGTAGCCTGAAGATTGCAAAGCGGTACCCGTAGATGTAGTTGCATAAGATGTATTCGGAGCATTAAACAAGTTGGATGCAGAAGCGCTTAGACTGCTTACAAATATTCCAATGATATCATTGTTCTGAATAACAATTTCAGGAACCTTTACTTCCGATACAATGGTTGCATCCTTTTGATCGATAAAATAAACTGATTTTTTCGTATTCACACACGATGAGCTCCATGTTAATACCACGAAAACAATTAGTAATACACCCGGATTCTTGATCAAAACTTTCACCTGCCTATTGATTATAATTAAAATGAAGAAATATGACCCTACCTCTAAAGACTGAGCATTTAGCTTATTTGTTGCATACACATAAATATTGCTATTACTTCTAATAAGGTGTCAACCATTAGAAGCTACATATGAAAAGCGCTCATTAGGGGTGGAAAAATCGATTAGGATAATGGTATTACTGAATAATACGATAGATAATTGGAAAAGGATTGCCATTAAAACTTTTTAATGCGCATCCAATGGAATACGAATATATACATTGAATCTATAAAACACAACCCCTGTGGAAAAATCTACCAGAAATGGGACGTCTTTACCAACATTTTATGATATCATTTAATACATTCTCAAAAGGTGGGTAATGAAAAGTTATTTTGAAATAAACTGCGCCCGCATAAGTTTTTGAGTTTCAGATCTTTTGTGTAAAACTTATTTATGGAGAAAAGGAATATTTTTAGGAATTTTAAACTTTTTTTATTATGTATTATGCAATAAACCGGCTATTTTAGAGGTTATCAACCGGTATACGTATTTTTATCAACTTAGTCACTACATGAACGTGTTAAAAATATTCTCTATATTACTCATAAGCTGCTTCTTTTTTTCTCATCTACAAGCAGAAACGAGCGATAAGAATCTACCCGATGACAAAAATATGCCTTCTCTCATACCCGGGTCGATAGGGTCTCCGGCTTTTATACGCATCTGTGACTCCGTTTATGAAAGTATAGGCTTAAGATCGTATGGCCTTGAAAAAGATGTTTTTTCAAAAGCTTATAAAGGGTATCTCTATCTTCGGAACAAAGGTGTTCTTCACAAAACCAACTTGCTGACCATTTGTGATTATAGCCAAAGCTCGAACAACAAACGGCTATACGTTGTTGATTTACAGCAAGGTAAACTGCTATTTAATACGTATGTTTCTCACGGCCGGAACAGCGGGCAGGAATATGCCTCAAGTTTTTCCAACCTAAACAGCTCTAATAAAAGTAGCCTTGGTTTTTTAATGACCGCAGAAACCTATACGGGAAAGGCCGGGTACAGTATGCGCCTCGATGGTTTGGAAAGTGGCATCAACGATAAAGTAAGGTACCGCGATATCGTTTTTCACGGTTCACTTTTTGTGAATGACCGGACACGGAACATCAGGGGAGTAATTGGCAACAGTCTTGGTTGCCCGGCAGTGCCCCTCGGTGAGCATAAGAAGATTATTGATATCATTAAAGGAGGCAGTTGCTTCTATATTAATCATCCCGACGAGTGGTATAGCCATACCTCTTCCATCCTGAATTCAAATGTAGATTTATTACTAAACCTGCAGCTAAGCAACAACGCAGCTAATGGAATACAAGATGCTGCTCCGGCACCAACGTCTGCCGATGTACAAACCAGCGTTATACCTGATTAAATTATTTCAGCTCCCAGCATGTTATCTTCATATTCTTTTTAAATGGGGAGTAGCGTTCATAATGTACAAGGCTGATTATACCATGCTATCTGATATCATGCATCCATTTTTTTATGACGGGTACCAGGCAGAAAAGCACACCGCCAATAACAAGTGAACTTATACCAATTTTGATGAGAATGTCTGCGTAATAGGGCAGGGAAGTCATGGGGTTTTGGGCTTCCGCCACACTGGCCGGTACGCTCATCATGGCGCCGATCTTTGTAGCCAGGAATTCGCCAATTGCGCTTGCAAAGAACCAGATGCCCATCATCATAGAGACAATCTTTACCGGCGCAAGTTTCGTAACCATAGATAATCCTATAGGTGATAAGCATATCTCGCCGCATATAATAAAAAAGTAACCAAATACGAACGAAAACATAGAAATCAAGCCTGTTTGTGTAGTTCTGCAACCCAAATAGAATACGCAAAAGCCGATCCCCATAAAAATGAAAGAAAGAGCAAACTTCAGCGGTGTCGAAGGTTCCAGGTTCCTTCTGTTTAACCACGGCCAAATCCAGGCAAAAGCAATGCTAAGAAAAACAACCCAGGCGGGGGGCAAAAAATTGTTTACCGACAGTGGCGCCAACATGTAACCCATTACATTCATATCAACATTTCGCATGGCGAACAGGTTTAACGATCCTCCATTTTGCTCGTAAAATGCCCAAAATAACACGGAGAAGACGATCATTATAAGTGCCGCAAAAAGCTTAAGCCGTGCAACCCGCTCCAATCGGGAACCTATAAGTAAAATGTAAAAAAAGCTGATAGCCCCTAGCACAAACATCAGGTAGTCCATTATTCTATATCGGTGAAACAAGAAGACAACAACGGGTACGATAGCTAACGTTCCAGCATAGATAAGGTGTTCGTTGGTAAAAAATCCAAATCTCGGTTTCTTAAGAGCGGCCTCATCGGGTGGCAAACCTTTCTCAAGCAACGACTTTTTGCCCAGGGTAAACACCACGAGGCCTACCACCATAAATATACCCGCCAATCCGAAACCATAGTGCCAGTTTATTCTTTGCCCGATGTACCCACAAAGGAGTCCTCCAAGCGCTGCACCCACGTTTATACCCATATAAAAAATAGAGAAGGCACTGTCTTTCCTGGGATCGTTATTAGAATACAGGGTACCGACGAGGCTCGATATATTGGGTTTAAAAAAACCGTTGCCGCAAATAATAAATGCCATACCGTAAAAAAAACTCCAGTTCTGAGGCACGGCCAGTATAAAATGGCCAATCACCATTAAACCTCCGCCAAATAGTACTGCGCGGCGGTAACCCAAAAAACGGTCGGCAAGTACCCCTCCAAACATTGGCATGGTGTAAACCAATGCAGTGTAGCAACCAAAAATCGCATATCCTTTAGGCTCGTCGAATTTGAGTTGAGTAACCATATAAGCCAGAAGGAGCGCCTTCATGCCATAAAAGGAAAAACGTTCCCACATTTCGGCAAAAAAAAGCATATATAATTGCGGCGGGTGCCCCGTACCAGTCGCCGCAACTGCTGTTATATCCGCCGTGGATTCATCAAACTGCTTCATTCTCCGCGCTTTATAATCATTAAAAAGGTGACCATTTTGGCCACCTGAAATTCATGAAAGGTTGAACTCTATTTAACGCCATGCATCATCCTCCTCAACAATGGAGTTAAGGCATAGAGGATGATTGATGCTACGCCACATAATATTACAAATACCATAAAGAACTCATACAAGTTATGGATGGTAAAACCTGCGAAATTAGGGTAAGTGACCGGGATCTTTTTTTCTGCAAGGTATGCCAGCTGTTCGGGCGTTGCTTTGCCGGTGCCATTTAAGATAGCCTGTAAGTCTATTCCTTTATCTGATGCTGTCGTAAACTTATCGCCTGTGGGTGGAAGCAAGGCTCCAAGGGTTCCCGTTAAAGCATACCCTGCCGCATTACCTATAAACCAAACCCCCATAAGTAAGGAAGCAAAACGCTTTGGTGCAAGCTTAGCAACCAACGACAGGCCTATTGGAGACAAACAAAGTTCGCCAAACGTATGCAACAAATACAGGATAACAAGCCATATCACACCTATTTTATCGTTAGTGCCAAGACCTTTAACCTGAATGGCAATAATTAAATATCCTAATCCTATTAATGCTAAGCCGATAGCCTGCTTTACCGTGGAAATTGGCTCTAGGTTTCTTTTTTGAAGCTTGCTCCACATTATGCTGAAGGGTATGGCAAATATGATAACAAATATGCCGTTGAAGATTTGCACCATGCTTGGCGGCATATTCCAGCCCAAAATATTTGTGTCAGTTTGCTTATCTGCAATAAAGGTTAAAGATGATCCCGATTGCTCAAAGGCAGACCAGAAAAAGATTACAAAAAAAGCAACAACATATAAGACCAGTATTCTCTGCGTTTCAACCTTGGTTAAAGATTTATCGGTAAGGATGAAAATACCTAGTCCGAGTGCCGTGGCATAAATAAAAGGATATATGTAGGTTTTTATAGGAGATATCGCAAGTGCCTTGAAATATGCAACGATGGAAGAGCCTTGCATCGGCATTTTTACAGAGTCCCACGATAAATATTGGAAGAGGAAGTAAAATATAATAATGCTCGAAAGGAGTATAGCAATGGATTTCGTCGAAAAGTGCGCATGTGTTGCTTCATCTTCATGAACAACATCTTTATTTGGCCTGCCGCCGATAGGTTCACCCGTTGGGGTAACTACGTATTTGTTTTTCAAAAAATAGAAAGTTATTGTTCCTATCGCCATTGCCCCGGCGGCTGCAAGAAAGCCCCATTTAAAAGCGCCAAGGTCCCGCACTTCCCTTATTGTTCCGTCGGCTTGGGCTATGGAGTGTTTTACATCACCCAAAATCGGACAAATAAACTGGCCCAAAAATGCGCCGACATTTATGCCCATATAAAAAATAGTAAATGCAGAATCGAGTTTGCTCTTTTGCGTTTTTGGATAGAGCGAACCAACCATTGAAGAAATATTGGGCTTAAAAAACCCATTCCCAAAAATTATTATCAGCAAAGCAACCCAGGTTAGTGACGTAGCAAGGCTCAGGTTGCTTGAAAAAATGCTGGCACTGTAAAATAAAATTAACTGGCCTATGGCCATTAAAGTTCCACCCATCAAAATACAGTTCCTGTTGCCCAAATACTTATCGGAAATAAAGCCGCCCAGCATAGGAGTTAAATAACAAAGGCCCAGATAACCTCCGTAAATCAATGAAGCACTTTCATCTCCCAGCATCAAAGCTTCGGCAAGAAAAAGGCTTAGTATGGTCCGCATACCATAAAAGTTGAAGCGCTCCCACATCTCCGTCGTGAACAGCACACCTAAACCTTTTGGGTGACCTTTTTGCTCGGCTACCGTTTGCAAAATTGCCTCGTCTCCCGCCGTGATATTACTCATAATAAACTATTTCGATTATAGATGCCGAAATTTTTGTACCCAAAATAGGACAAATTTGCTTCACTTAATTATAAAACATTGTATTGTACCTCGCTCCGCTAAAATTGTGGCTACATTCGCAAAAAAAATGATACGACTGGTTTATAGGAGGTATTGAAGATTTTGTACTAAGCAGTGCACTACTATTAAACATCGTTGCCACGCTCGCTTTTACCGCAACGCATTATTCGACTCAGGCGCAGCGGAATTCGGGTCGCACGCTGTACCTACGGTGTGTACACAAATATTTGATTGCCTGTCTGCATTTTGAATGAGCGTTTAGTACATAGTCCTCATAGCCCTGTTTCATTTTTCCCTGTTCCTTTTTGCTTGGCCCAAAAAAGAATAAAAAAAGGCCGTAGAAACAAAAACAGCCTGTTGCGGCGGGGTCCCTGATGAAGCTTTTGTACTACTGTCGTAACGATCTGTAGTTCGCTCACAATGCTCGAAAAGAGTTTCAACCCCGCCACGACGCTTTATTTGTGTTGTGCGTCAAAACTCAGCTTGTAAGGGCTTTGAACTGTTGGACTCTCTGCTTAATAGAAGTACAATACCTTGCGTAGTAAAGGTGCCGAGTTTGGACGTTAGTGTTGAGCGTTGACAACGGGCAAAAAGACGGTTTGGCTATGGCACGATGATTTTCGAAGCCGGTCTGATCCTTATTGGGGGTTACTTTTCACCCTTTGGCGGGCGCAAGAAGGTGATACAGCTTTTTGAACAAACGCTTAGTTCATTAGGCACAAACGCTCAACTATTTCAGCGTAGGCTAACGATTAGGGAATAAAAGAGGTGTCCACACGGTAGCTTTTTATTCATGTACACTATTCGGCCGTAAACAACTATCGGGTACCGATGTAATATAAAACACAGGTAACTATTAATTTATGAATATTCTTTTGATTGGTTCAGGAGGTCGAGAACATGCACTGGCATGGAAAATAAAACAAAGCGCGTTATGCACCGAGCTGTTCATTTGTCCCGGCAATGCAGGTACTGCTGACTATGGAAAAAATATACAAATCCCTGTTAACGACTTCAAAGCGATTAAAGAGTTTTGCCTGGATAATAACATCGATATGGTGGTGGTAGGGCCCGAAGAACCGTTGGTTAAAGGTATTTACGATTACCTGCTGCAAGACCCTTCATGGAAGGGTATCGTCGTAGGGCCGTCGGCGAGAGGCGCCCAATTAGAAGGAAGTAAGGCGTTTTCTAAACATTTTATGCAAAGGCATAATATACCTACCGCAGCTTTCGCAGAATTTGACGAGTTCAACTACAAAGATGGTATACCCTATATAAAAAATCATTCCCTTCCTATCGTATTAAAAGCAGATGGATTGGCGGCAGGAAAGGGAGTGTTAATCTGCAAAACACATAAGGAAGCATTGTATGCTTTTGAGGATATGATTCAAAATAAACAGTTTGGGGAAGCTTCCTCCAAAGTTGTTATTGAAGAATACCTTGATGGCATAGAGCTTAGTGTCTTTGTTTTAACTGATGGTATCAGTTACAAAGTTATTGGTCATGCCAAGGATTATAAGAGAGTAGGTGAAGGTGACACCGGTCTCAATACCGGCGGTATGGGTTGTATTACTCCGGTGCCATTTGCAGATGAAGTTTTTATGCAGAAAGTAGAAGAACGTATTATTAAGCCTACAATTAAAGGGCTGTATAATGATGCGCTGGAATATAAGGGCTTCGTATTTATAGGCCTTATGAATGTAAACGGCGAGCCCTTCGTTATCGAGTATAACTGCCGCATGGGCGACCCCGAGACCGAAGTGGTATTGCCGCGGTTAAAAAATGATATTGTGGCCATGTTTACAGCTATGCACAAAGGTGAATTAAACGATATTATTGTCTCTTACGACAAAAGATATATAGGAACTATTATGGCTGTAAGCGGCGGATATCCCGGTGAATACAAAAAGGGTTTATTGATTTCAGGACTGAATGATGCATTATCAGGGGATACCATGATATTTCACGCCGGAACAAAGATGCAGAATAACCAGGTAATAACCAATGGTGGAAGGGTGTTGGCAATAACTTCGTTTGGAGAATCTGTCAAAGACGCCGTGACAAAATCACTAAAGGCATTGGAACAAATAACCTTTCAGGATATGTATTACAGAAAAGACATCGGCTATGAATTTGAGTAGATATTTTTCCGTCTATTCCTGGTTTTTTTAAGCCTTAATTAATAACATAGCGATAGCCCGGCTTCATTATTGTCGGCACGTGCGCGGGTTTTAAGTTGCGTTATCATAAATGCTGTTATCGTAGAAGTGGTGAATTTGCAGCTTGAACATGATCAGATATTGTTTTGCTGCATTGAGCAGCTTGGCTTATAGCCTAACGTGGTCAAACCAACATGAAACTTTTTGCGGCATTATAGCGTCTTTGTAACATAGATAACTAACACGAGTGGAATAATGTATGAACCAGAAGAAAGGCAGAAACTATTACCTTGCAAAGGATTAGGCGACAATTGGATTTGTTAACATCTATTCAGCTTACACACTCATTGTTCACATTCGCTTGAAAGCCTTTTAAATCAATTATTCGCACTTTTTTATTTGGGATTATTCATACAACTTTGCACGCATTATAAAATAGCAGAACTAAAATAAATGGGACTTTTCAACTGGTTTACACAAGAGATTGCTATGGACTTAGGTACGGCTAACACCCTAATTATCCATAATGAGGAAGTAGTGGTAAATGAACCTTCAATAATTGCGCTGGACCGTAACAACCTTAAAACAGTTATTGCTGTGGGAAAACGGGCATTGATGATGCACGAAAAAACACACGAAAGTATACGTACTATACGGCCTTTAAAAGATGGTGTAATCGCCGACTTTAACGCTGCCGAGCTAATGATAAGGGAAATGATCAAAATGATCTATCCCAAAAAGCCTCTGTTTCCACCAAGCTGGAGAATGATGATTTGCATACCCAGCAGCATAACCGAAGTGGAAAAACGTGCCGTGCGCGATAGTGCCGAGCAGGCGGGAGCCAAGGAAGTTTATCTTTTGCATGAGCCCATGGCTGCTGCCTTAGGTATAGGGATCGATGTGGAAGAACCTGTTGGTAATATGATTATCGACATTGGTGGCGGAACCACAGGTATTACTGTAATTGCCCTTGCCGGCATCGTGTGCGATCAAAGTATACGTATCGCGGGTGACGAGTTTACTGCCGATATTATGGAAGCGCTTCGGCGTTATCACAGCTTGCTTATCGGCGAAAGAACTGCCGAGCAAATTAAAATTCAGATCGGAGCGGCGATGAAGGATCTCGATAATCCACCCGACGACATACCCGTTAATGGACGTGACCTGGTAACGGGTATTCCAAAACAAATTATTGTAAGTTATCAGGAGGTTGCTGAAGCACTGGATAAAAGCATCTTTAAAATTGAAGAAGCTATATTGAAAGCACTGGAAACTACCCCTCCGGAGCTGGCCTCGGACATTTATCGCAGAGGCTTATACCTTACCGGAGGTGGAGCCTTGCTGCGCGGCCTTGATAAACGTTTAAGCCATAAGATAAAATTGCCGGTTCACGTTGCTGACGATCCGTTAAAAAGTGTGGTAAGAGGCACTGGAATTGCCTTGAAAAACTATAGCCGTTTTCCATTTATAATGCGGTAATGCCACCATCTTTTACAGGGATTCAGCTAAATCATTTTCGTGTTTAAATCTTCAAATAACAGTTTCCCCAGTGAAGGGAGGGTCGGAGGTGCTTCATGAAAAACATTTTTCTTTTCATCAGAAGATATTTTAATTTCCTCCTTTTCCTGGTGCTGCAAATTATTTCACTTACTTTTTTGGTTCGTTATAACAAAACTCAGGAGGCCGCATACGCAAATGTTGCCAACGAAATTATCGGGCGTATTAATACCCAGTATAATAAAGTTCAATACTACTTTCAGTTAAAGGAAACCAATAAACAGTTGAATGAAGAAAATACAAGACTTCGCAACCTCCTCGGTCTTAATTTTGAAGGTCCCGATACTGCACGCGTAAGCCGCATAGACAGTTTGATTAAGGATACCCTCGGACATGTAAGAAAATTTTTGTGGCTTCCGGCAAAAGTTGTTAGCAATACCATTTCTTCTGAAACCAACTATCTCACACTTCACCGCGGCGCCCTGCAGGGTGTAAAGAAAAACATGGCGGTTATCGGTCCTGACGGAGTTGTAGGCACTGTCATAGATGTATCTGATAATTACTGCCGGGTTATGAGCCTATTGCACCGCAGCAGCAAGGTAAGCTCCATGCTAAAAAAAGGAAACGTTTCCGGCACCGTTGATTGGGATGGTACAGACCCACGATACCTTACGCTCCATAACATTCCTAAAAGCACACAGGTGAGCAAAGGAGATACTGTTTATACCAGCACCTATTCAGCAAATTTCCCTTCGTATATTATGGTAGGTACCGTACAATCTGTGGGTGAAGAAGCTACCAGCAGCACTTATATCATCCGGCTAAAAACGGCTACTAATTTTTACAGCATTCAATACGTAAACCTGGTGGAAAATACGCAATGGGATGAACAACGCAGGGTGGAGGCTGCCACGCAAAACAACCCATGAGCCAGCCTGTAAAACATATCGTTCGCTTTGCTTTCTTTATTCTTTTCCAGGTGTATATTCTCGACCAGATCCCACCACTTCACCAGTTTATAACACCTTACCTGTACTACCTGTATATTCTATGGCTGCCATTTACAATAAAACGGCCTGTATTAATGATTGTGGCTTTTTTGTTTGGATTAACGCTTGACTATTTTACAGGTACACCTGGCATCCATGCGGCTCCATGTGTATTGATAGCTTATTTACGCCCCTTTTTAATTAACGTCCTTATCTCGCAGGAAGGAGCTGAACTCAATTATGCCGAGCCTTCCATGAAAAGCCTCGGATTTGCCCCTTATAGTTTGTACATACTGGTTTTCACTTTTATACACCACTTCTACCTGGTATTAATTGAATGGTTGCAGTTTGGCACTTTTATCTATTTTTTGGGTAAGGTAGCTGCAACTACGGGTGTAAGTGTATTAATGATATTTATTGCCGAAATGCTTTTTGTTCGCAAGCAAAAATTCAGAACAAATACCGCATAATAGTACTTGCAATAACCCCGGTTTTGAACGTCAGGAACTGTGTTTTACTTATTTCGCATTGCAGCCATAATTATAGCGTACCAATACATGATTGAATAGTAAAAGCTATCATTAATTTTTTTCTTTTTGGGGTCCGGCTCCTGTGCTGCTATTAAGCATCGTTGCGTCGCACTCTTGTACAAAGCATTATTCCACTGGCAGTTTACCCCGGCGAGTGTAGCAGAAGCGGGGGCCTGTCCAACAAGGAGCAAAAGCGAATCGGAATTACACTATTCCGGGTTTAATCAAAATTCGGCAAGGCCATAGCTTACGCCTCTAACGATCATCCATGTGCAAATCTTTACTTTAAATAGTTTATTGAACTAACAAATGTTTATAAATTTCTAAGCTTCGCTAAAGCAAGAAATCAGTAAACAAAGCGCAAATTTGTAAAACCTTTCAGACTCTTATACTTCTCAACACAATGCCGGTATTTAACCAGTCGCGCAGCAGGATCATACAATTAATTATCGTTATTGTCTTCCTGGTGATATTAGCGCAATTATTCAATCTCCAGATTATTTCAAGTAAATACACGGGTCTCGCTCTGGACAATGCGGTTGCAAAAAAAATCGTTTATCCCAGCCGTGGTATTATTTACGACCGGCAGCACAAGCCTATCCTCGACAATATTGTAAAGTTCGACCTTGTAGTTACTCCAAACCAGGTTAAAAACCTGGACACTTTTGCACTATGTGCCATATTGAACATCGATACGGCCGAATTCAAAAAAAGGATGCTTACAGGTATTATCAAAAACGGAAGATACCGCCCAAGTGTTTTCGAGCCATTGGTATCTCCGCAACTTCAGGCACAACTCGACGAAAACATGTACAAGTTTCCTGGGTTTGATCTTAGCGAAAGACCTATCCGTTCGTACCCCTATAAGGTAGCAGCTCATGTGCTGGGTTATGTAGGTGAGGTGGATACTGCCATTATCCGAAAGTCGGGTTACTTCTACCAAATGGGTGATTACATAGGGCGTACCGGGCTTGAAGCGAGTTATGAAAAGGTGCTGATGGGTAAAAGAGGTATCAAGTACCTGATCAAAGACAATAAAAACCGGATACAGGGGAGTTATGAAAAAGGGGCTTTGGATACTATTGCTGTCGCAGGCAGAAACCTTTATAGCAGCATGGACATCAGGATTCAGCAGCTTGCCGAGAAACTGATGGTTAATAAAATAGGTGGCCTGGTTGCTATTAATCCAAAAACGGGCGGCATCCTGGCAATGGCCTCGGGACCCACCTACGATCCCAACGATCTCGCCGGGGCTATGTTTAGAAAAAACTATGGCCGGATGGTGATGGACACAGCACGGCCGCTGTATAATCGCGCTATAAAAGGACAGTATCCCCCCGGATCCACTTTTAAACCACTCGACGCACTGGTTGCGCTCGATGAGGGAATAATATCTCCATCATTTGGCTTTGGATGCAGGGGCGCCTATTACTCTTGTGGCCGGCCGGTGAAGTGCACAGAATCGTGGGCGGGTCATGCCGCAAATTTACGTTTGGCCATTGCTCATTCTTGCAATTCTTATTTCTGCCAGGTATTCAGAATGGTTATTGATAACGGTGACAACGTCTCAACCTCTATGGGATACCAAAAATGGAAATCTTATATGAATTCTTTTGGCCTGGGTGTACGGTTAGGCGTTGACTTGCCAAGTGAAGATTATGCAAGCATACCCGACACCAACCGCTACTTTAAGGATTTTGGCAAGAGCTGGAAGAGCTGCAACATGGTAACACTCGGCATCGGTCAGGACCGCATGACCGCTACGCCCTTACAAATGGCCAACGTGATGTGTATCATCGCTAATAAAGGTTACTACTACAAACCACATTTTATCGATAGTATTCAGAACGAGACCATAGACGATACAGCTTTTTTAGGCAAATACCGCACAAAACATGAGGTTACCCATATTTCAAATGAGAGTTACGAGACCGTTCAACTCGGTATGCAGGATGTGGTTACCGCGGGCACGGGGCGGGGCGCCGCAATTGCGGGGATAGATATCTGTGGTAAGACCGGTACTGCTCAAAACCCGCATGGTAAAAACCATTCCTGGTTCGTTTGCTTCGCACCGCGTGAAAATCCTACAATTGCAATAGCAGTTGTTGTTGAGAATTCGGGTTTTGGTGCTACGTGGGCGGCTCCTATTGCCTCTATTTTAATGCAAAAACATTTTAACGACTCACTTACGGTTAAGGGTAAAGCAGACTCTGCACGTTTGGTTAATGCCGACCTTATACCATCGGCTATCAAACACTGGTATTATGTAAAGGACAGCCTGCGGCGCGTAAGGCTGGCCAATGAAGTGACCGAAAATACAAAAATAGAAGCTCCGGCCGTGGTTCCTAAAAAAACAACTTTCGACCCCGATGCAGAACCCAACAGGAAGGATACGAGTGATGACCAGCAGAAGATCGATATGCTGATTCCAGATCAGAAGAGGCTTAAAAAAGACACCACCAAATTATGAGATCAAGAAACGACTCCATATCAAAAGGCATTGACTGGAGTATGGTATGGCTATACTTCGCTTTGGTAACCATCGGACTACTGATGATTTTTGCCAATGAGTATAAAGAAGGCGAAAGCTTTTTACAGCCGATTCTTAACCAGTCGAAGGATTATGGAAAGCAGGCACTATGGATAGGAATTTGCGCTGTTCTTGCAACATTTATTTTATTAACAGACAGCAAATTTTTTACGGCAACTGCCAATCTCTTATATGGCTTTGGTATTTTGTTATGCCTACTGGCCCTGGTGGCCGGCACAGAGGTAAAGGGCTCAAAGTCATGGATCGTTCTTGGAGGTTTTAGGCTACAACCATCGGAGCTTTGTAAGGTGTTCACCTGCCTTGCGCTGGCAAAATACATCAGCCGCCAGGATATCGATTTCAGTAAAACAAAATCGCAGGTTATAGCAGGCATCATCGCACTTGCGCCCGCCTTCATTACCATTGCGCAAAATGAAACAGGCCTTGCTTTGGTTTACTTTTCGTTTTTCCTCGTAATGTACCGCGAAGGATTGCCGCCTTTTATATTGGTAGCAGGAGCATCCGTTGCAGTCCTGCTTATACTGTCGCTTATACTATCGGTTCAAACACTCCTGATTACTTTTTCTGTAATCGCCGTATTAGTGATGCTGCTGTTGCGACGGCAGTTTAAAAGAAACCGCCTGTTGCTTTGGATTATTCTGGCTGCCTGGGGAGTGAGTTGCTTCGTTTCGGCATTTGCGGTACCCTACGCTATTAACAAAGTGATGAAGCCTTACCAACGGGACAGGATATATAGCCTTGTTGGAAAAATTTACGTGCCACAGAACCCTGAAGAGCTTGCCGAATTGGAAAAGGTGAGGGTAAAAAAGAAAGGCAAAACACAAAACCAAAGTGAGTACAACGTTATTCAGTCGAAGATTGCAATAGGTTCAGGAGGGTTTTTAGGAAAGGGCTATTTAAAAGGTACACAGACACGGTACGATTTTGTTCCGGAGCAACGAACCGACTTTATATTTTGTACGATAGGTGAAGGATTTGGCTTTGTTGGAAGCTTTGTTTTTATTGGCCTGTATGCCATATTATTGTTTAGGATAATATTGATAGCGGAGCGGCAGCGAAGTACTTTTAGCCGGGTGTATGCATATGGCGTTGGAAGCATCTTCCTTTTCCATATCGCTATTAATATATGTATGACCATCGGGCTGGCTCCCGTAATTGGAATACCGCTGCCGCTTATAAGTTACGGTGGCTCGTCGCTGCTTACGTTCACCATTCTTTTATTTATAATGATCAGGCTCGATGCCGACCGGCAGATGGTTCTAAGATAGAATGTTTCAAGAAGTCCATAAATTCTGGCATATCACCCTAAGCATAACCTTAATGCAGGCATACTGGTGAAGTCAGCGTTTTATAGCCACTGCAGAAAAGCTGAAGGCGGTTTGTATGCTTAAAGGCTGCGGGATAGAAGTGGAAAACACGCTGAAGCCTTGTGTGCAGGAGTGTGGCGGATTTGGAGCGAATAGCCCGAACAAATGTCCATTTTTAAGCCGGTGCTCACAGCCCCAAAGCATTAGATTCTGCTCACTATTGCAGGAGCTATTTGGTAACGACGGCCTGAGTAGACCATTCTTTTATTTGCGAGCAGTCTGCAAAGTCTTTATCAACCTGAATGTAGTAATTAGGAATGTGAGATTTGAACCACCTGTCGAGCGTGGAGCCTCTTTTTTCATCCAAAGCCAATTGGGCTATTTTATTATAGTCTTCCTTAAGGTTTTGCCGGTGTGGTTCGGTGCGGCTTTTTAGTTGAACAATGCGAACAGCCTTACGGCCTCTTTCATCGGTATAGGAAAGTGGCTGCGAATATTCACCTACTTTCATATCCTTCAGAGCAATCACGAGGTCCTTATCGAGCTGGTCGATGGTTACATACGTAGATCCGTCCCGGGCCTGTTTCTGACCCGCATTGAACTTAGAGCCTTCATCCTCACTATATTTATTCACCGCTTCTCCGAATGGCATAACGCCGGAGATTATTTTGGCCCTTACCGAATCTAATTTTGCAACGGCTTCCTTTACCTCATCGTCGGTTACGGGAGGTATTCGAAGTATGTGCCTGACAATGGCATCGTCGCCTGCGCGGCTTACCATTTGTATAATATGCAGTCCAAATTTCGACTTGATGACGGGCGAAATTTGTCCTTCCTTTAATTTAAACGCAGCCGCCAGAAAGGTGGGATCCCAAAATTTATCGGCGCGATTAAGGCTATATTGTCCGCCATTCTCTTTAACTGCAGGGTCTTCCGAATACTGCTTTGCAATAACATCAAACTTCTTTGTACCTGCTTCAACGTCCCTTTTGAAATCGTTGAGTTGACGGGTTACATAGCTTTCCACATCCCTGTTTGCCTTCGGATAAACCACTATTTCGCTTACTTCGAGCTCACTTTCATAGAAAGGCAGGCTATCTTTGGGGATGGCTTCAAAATAGTTTTTTACTTCTGTTGGTGTAATTTTTATATTATCAATAATCTTTTTGCGCATCTGATCTGCAAGGTTCCTTTCCCGAAAAGGCTCCCTGAAATCTTCTTTTAACTGGTAGACAGTTTTGCCGGCCACCTCTTCAAGTATTTCTTTGGAACCATATTGACCAATAAAGCCACGAATTTGGTTCTCGAGTGAAGCTTCCAATTCATCATCGCTTACGGTAAGAGAGTCTTTTTGTGCCTGTAATACCAGAGCTTTCTGCACCAGTTCCCTTTCGATTATGGAACATTCCGTTTCTGTTGTTATCCCGTTCCTCACTGCATCTGAAAGCGAATTGTAGATATCCGAGCGTAGGATAATCTTATCCCCTACCTGTGCCACAATTTTATCGGCAATTACCTTCTTTGGTTGCGCAAATAAAGAAAGGTGAATAGCCAGCACGGAAAGAGATAAAACAATGATCTTTTTCATAATATTTACTAAGACATCAAAAATATTGATTACAAAAATGATAATCATTACAGAATAGTGATTTAACAAAAAAAATAGCTTCGGCTGTTTACCGAAGCTATTTATATTTTCACCGCTGTAAACAAACGAGCGGGCTATAAAGTCCTTTTCACTTCCTCTTCTTCAAATGCTTCTATTATATCTCCCACACGCAGGTCGCTATAATTTTTCACGGTTAAACCGCACTCCATATTGTTGTTAACTTCCTTCACATCATCTTTGAAGCGTTTCAGTGAGCCAAGTTCGGCACTTGCGCCCTCCCCTCTAGGATATTCTACAATACCGTCGCGGATAACGCGGATTTTCGAGTTACGGAAGATTTTTCCTTCAATTACCATACAACCGGCTACCGTTACCTTATCAAACTTATACACCTCCCGTACTTCAACATTCGCCGTTATTTTTTCCTGGTATTTAGGTTCAAGCATCCCTTCCATAGCGCTCTTGATCTCATCTATGGCGTTGTAGATAATGGAGTACAGTTTTATTTCCAGGCCTTCATTATCAGCAACTTTCGCCGCCTGCATGGAAGGACGAACATTAAATCCAATTAAGATAGCGTCTGAGGCAGTTGCCAGCAATACGTCACTTTCTGATATCTGACCTACGCCTTTATGCACTACCCTTACGGCAATTTCTTCGGTAGATAATTTTTGTAATGAGTCGCTTAAAGCTTCTACAGATCCATCAACGTCTCCTTTAATAATAAGGTTGAGTTCTTTGAAATTTCCAAGAGCCAGACGGCGTCCGATTTCATCGAGGGTAATGTGCTTGCGGGCGCGAAGACCTTGCTCGCGGAGTATCTGAGCTCTCTTTGTAGCTATGTCTTTAGCTTCGGCTTCATCTTCATAAACCTTGAACTTTTCACCCGCCTGAGGCGCACCATTCAATCCCAAAACCAAAACGGGCGTAGACGGGGGAGCTTCCGACAATCGCTGGTTGCGTTCATTGAACATGGCCTTCACCTTACCATAAAACTGTCCGCTCACCATGATATCTCCCTGGCGTAAAGTACCGTTTTGAACAAGCAGTGTAGCAACATATCCTCGGCCTTTATCGAGTGTTGCTTCTATAATTGTGCCTGTAGCTTCGCGGTGAGGATTAGCTTTCAGATCAAGCAACTCTGCTTCCAGCAAAATCTTCTCTAATAATAAATCTACATTCTGACCTTTTTTGGCGCTCAATTCCTGGCTTTGGTACTTACCTCCCCACTCTTCAACAAGCAAATTCATAGCTGATAATTGCTCGTAAATTTTTTGTGCATTAGCGCCATCTTTATCTATCTTGTTAATGGCAAAGATCATGGGTACATTGGCTGCCTGAGAGTGGCTGATAGCTTCTTTTGTCTGCGGCATTACCGCATCGTCGGCAGCAATAACTATTACAGAAATGTCTGTTACCTTAGCTCCTCTTGCACGCATAGCGGTAAATGCTTCGTGACCTGGAGTATCCAAAAACGTTATTTTCTTACCGGCTGAATTGGTGACTTCGTAAGCGCCAATGTGTTGGGTAATTCCCCCTGCCTCTCCGGCCACCACGTTTGCGCTTCTTATATAATCGAGCAAGGATGTCTTACCGTGGTCGACGTGTCCCATAATCGTAACTATCGGCGCCCGCGATACCAGTTCATCTGTGTCATCTTCTTCTTCATCCTCCTCCAGTTCGGCCTGGGCTTCCATATCAATAAACTCAACGTTATAGCCAAATTCTCCGGCTACAAGTTCAATTACTTCGGCATCAAGTCTTTGATTAATAGATACCATTATACCCAAGCTCATACACTTGCCAATAACCTCGGCAAAACTTACATCCATCATATTTGCCAGCTCGCTTACGCTAATAAATTCCGTTACGAGCAGTTTGCTATCCTCTACAGATTCTGCACCCAAGTGTTCATTCACACCTTCTCTTTTAGCTTTGCGGTATTTAGCTTTAAGACTTTTACCGCGACCACTCCCGCCAGCCAGCTTGGCCTGTGTTTCCCGGATTTTTTCCTGAATTTCCTTCTGGTCTATTTCTTTATCTTCCCTTTTCTTGTTGTCAGAAGATCTTGGTCCAAAACGGTTCCCGCTTGCTGCAATTCCATTAGCTGCCGGGCGCGGCGCACCTGGTGCACCCTGCGCCGGGCGATTGAATCCGCCACCGCCGACGGGGGGGCGATTTCCACTTCCACTTCGTCCATCATTTTGACGGGGCGTTATTCCCGGACGGAAACCACCACCCTGGTTAGGATGTTGATTGGGATCACGTACCGGCGCCTCCCCTTTCCTGTCTACAGGTATGCGCTTTCTTTTTCTTTTTTCAAGGCTATTATTGTTATTCGGGTTTGATTTCGGACGCGTATCGTTATGAACAGGAAGCTCTATTTTTCCCAGGATCTTAGGCCCTTCAATCCGGTCTGCCTTAATATTCGTAACTACGGGACCGGTAGGTTGCAAAGATGCAGCAGGTGCTAGCGGCTGAGGTATCGTCTGAGGTTCAAATTGTGGCTGCGGCTGCGTTTGAATTTGCGGCGTTTTCGGCTGTTCAACAGGCGAAGCTACAACAGGAGCGGAAGTATCCTCCGGCTTAACAGTTTTTTCATCTGTTCTTTCTACGACAGGTTGCTCATCCGGATGCTGCAGAGATTCTTCTTTCTTCTTTATTGATTTTTTGGGCCTGGTGGAAGAGTCTATAGCAGAAAGGTCGATCTTATCAATAATCTTTGGGCCTTCAATTTCGGGTGCACCGATTTTCATAGTTTCAACACCTTCAATTTTCGGCACGGGCTGCGGCTCCTGAACGGGAGCGGACGGCGCAGGTACGGGTGGAACGGGATCTTCCACAGGTGCAGGCACAGGTTTCTCTTCAACTACAACGGGTGGAACTTCCACTGGTGCAGGTGCAGGCTCGGGAACGGCTTCAACCACCGGAGCTGGCGGTGCAGGTTTCTTTTCTTCTCTTTTTACAAATGTAATCTCTTCTTCATCCCTTCTTTTTCTATTTTCCTGTTGCATTCCCTTTGGAATTTCAACAAGATCAGCTTTATTTTTTGCCTGCTTGTCTCCAATGAACTCACGTTGAAGAGAGATGTACATGTCTTCATTAAGCTTTGCAGTTGGCTTCAGGTCATCTTTATTAAAACCTTTGCCTACCAGGAAGTCTACAATAGTATCCTGGCCAATATTAAATTCTTTGGCAGCGGCTAATAATCTCGGTAATTTAAGTTCTGACATTCAAATTTTTTATGTGTTCAATTCCACATTTGTATTCAAAAGTAATCTTAAGTTTCTTCTGAAAACTAATGTTTTTTAGTCTTTTTTTTTAATATAATACAAACCTTCAGGCCATATAGCCTGATTTTTTGGTTTGTTAATATAAGCACGCCAGTGTTAGATAAGTTTAATATAAAAGAACGTTTTTAATACAACCAGTTTTTTAATGATTCATTAAGCTTTACCAAAAAAAACAGTTATTACTCTTTGGTAAATTCGTCGCTCAATACTTTCCGCAAATCTGCGATGGTTTCCTTTTCCAGGTCGGTTCTTCGTTCAAGTTCCTCGGCAGTAAGATCAAGCACACTGCGCGCAGTATCACAACCAATACGCTTAAGCTCGTCAATAACCCATGGTTCTATCTCATCACTGAATTCTTCGAGGTCTATATCAAATTCTTCAACTTCACCTTCGTTATCGCGATACACATCAATTTCAAACCCGGTAAGTTCACAGGCAAGCTTTATGTTCACCCCACGCCGGCCAATAGCCAGTGATACCTGATCGGGCTTAAGATACACACTGGCATGTTTTGTTTCATGATCTATGTCCATACTGGTGATTTTCGCCGGTGTTAAAGAACGTTGTATCAGGAGATTGATATTGTTGGTCCAGTTAATTACATCAATATTCTCATTTTTTAATTCACGAACAATGCCATGTATACGACTTCCCTTCATACCTACGCATGCGCCAACCGGGTCAATGCGATCATCAAAACTTTCTACAGCTACTTTTGCTCTCTCACCCGGATCGCGAACTATTTTGCGAACAACTATCAAGCCATCAAAAATTTCGGGAACTTCAATTTCCAATAACTTGGAAAGAAATTTAGGACTGGTACGGCTTAGGATAATAACCGGGTTGTTGTTTTTAAGGTCCACTCTTTCTACCACAGAACGTATACTCTCTCCTTTCTTGAAAAAGTCACTTGGTATTTGCTCGGATTTAGGGAGTATTAGTTCATTTCCTTCTTCATCAAGTAATAAAACCTCCTTTTTCCAAACCTGGTAAACTTCTGCATTCACAATTTCACCAACCCTGTCGCTGTATTTTTTTACAAGTACATTTTTCTTCAGGTCGTTTATGCGGCTGGCCAGCGTTTGTTTTGCTGCCAGGATTGCACGGCGGCCGAAGTCAAGAATATCCACCTCTTCATACAATTCTTCTCCTACTTCAAAATCAGGTTCAATTTTCACTGCGTCGGTATAACCCACTTCTGCAAGCGGATCTAACACCTCGCCGTCTTCTACAATTACCCGGCGGCGAATAATCTCGAGGTCACCTTTCTCGGCGTTTACGATAACATCAAAGTTGTCGTCACTTGTAAATTTTTTCCGAAGCAATGTTTTAAATACATCCTCTACCACTTTCATTAAGGTAGGACGATCAATGTTTTCTGCATCCTTAAATTCCTGGAATGCTTCAATTAAGTTTATGCTAGCCATGATTTAAAAATTTAACTACCCGTCTACGGGTAATTCCTGAATTGTGTTAAAATAGGATTTGAACTTTCGTTGATTTTATGTTTTCGAAAGGGATAACGAACTGGCTGGTTTCTGCTTTTTTTCCTTTTCCGATAGTTTGTTCAAGTAGTATATCTGTATCCGTTACCTCAAGCAATTTACCCTCTTTTTGGCTTCCGTCATTAAACACTACCTCAACCGATCTTCCTTTATTTTTTACATATTGGCGGTGAAGCAACAAGGGTTCGCTTAAACCGGGTGAAGAAACTTCAAGCGAAAAGTCTCCGGTCGGAAAAATCGGACTTTCCTCAAGCTGTTTATAAAGCGCACGGTTATAACGGACACATTTTTCTATACCCATGCCGGAGGGCCCATCACTATCAATGAAAACTTTTATATTATTGGTTGGTTTTATTTTAACTGATACAAGGAAATCACCCTCTGCAGCAGATAAAAGATCAGTAACCATCTTTTCGATCTGGGGTATAATTGTTTCGTTAGCCATGATAATAAGAGAAGGGAACGGTATCCGTTCCCTTCTGTTGTTTCATTTTCCTGTGCAAATGTAGTGTAAATACCAGATATCATCCAAATGTTATGATACTTAAAGCAGCCACTTTTTGTGTTAAGCTATTTCTAAATAAATATTTTCTCCGGAACAAATGCCTTTACATACATATTTGTAATATTAACTTTGCCATACTATGATACTGCGATTCTTTTTCATTTTCCTTTTATGCTATGTCGCCGTAAAGTTCATTTTCGGCTTTGTTATACCGGTGGTTACTGCTACATTAAAAATGAGGAAAAAAATGAAGGAAATGCAAGGTTTTCAGCAGGAAAGTGATGGCAATCAGCCTGAAAGTACCGCATCATTCCCCCGGCATCGTAAAGCTTCCCCTTCCAAAAGCGATTATATTGACTTCGAAGAAATCAGGTAATTGTTATTAAATGCTTAATGATTATTGATGTTATCAACAGGCGGTATATCGGCATTTTGAGGCAACTAACAATAAACACCGCGCAAAAGGCTTTAAATATTAGCTGTTTTTTGATACCAGCTTTTGGCACTATGAGCGTCATAGTTGCGTCGCAATCCTTTCATCCGTTGTGCAGATAGCAGCGAGGTTTTTCAAGTAATTTTAACGCAACTTCCGCCAGGCCACGTTACTGGCCCTTAAGTCGCCCTATATTGAAAAGATTAAATGTTGTATCGAGTTTGTTTCAGCCATAATTCAAATTTCAGGCAGTTTTAATAACCCTTGACCTTCGGCGCCTCTCCCGAACTCGATTTGGGAATTCCTGCTTTTTATCGGGAAGAGGAAAGTGACAAATTTGAATAGAACAAACAGATCGTATTGCACGCTGTCCATTTTGCATGGATTCAGATGATCAGTCGCGTTTAAGGGGTCTGGCGTCGCACTTTGCTGTTATAAAAGCGGCATCCCGAACCATTTCTGGGCTTATACCCTCGGGTGACATACAACCATTTTATTGCTTTTACCTTTCGAAAAGGGCATTTTTGAATGTAGCGTAACTTTCCACACTAAAGACGCACAATACCTTAATCTCAATTTCCGGCACTTATTAAAGATCCAGGTCTAATACTGTTTTTGGGGGAAGTAAAAGGATCGTTTGAAGTCCGGCCTGCTTTGCTCCTTCGATATTGCCGGCTGTATCATCAATAAACAAAGTTTCTTCCGCTTTCAACTTTTCCTTTCCCAGGATTTTAAGGAAGGCTTCGGGTAAGGCTTTGTTCTTATAAAAGCGGCATCCCTAACCATTTTTCGGGCTTATAACATCCGGTGACATACAACCATTTTATTGCTTTTACCTTTCGAAAAGAGCATTTTTGAGTTTACCGTAACTTTCCAAGCTAAAGTAGCACAATACCTTAATCTCAATTTCCGGCACTTATTAAAGATCCAGGTCTAATACTGTTTTTGGGGGAAGTAAAAGGATCGTTTGAAGTCCGGCCTGCTTTGCTCCTTCGATATTGCCGGCTGTATCATCAATAAACAAAGTTTCTTCTGCTTTCAGCTTTTCCTTTTCCAGGATTTTAAGGAAGGCTTCGGGGTAAGGCTTTCTTAAGCCGTGAGTATGAGAGTAATAAGCCTTTATAAAATAATCATCAAAAGATCTCTTACCGGTTTGTTCACGAAAAGTTGTTTGAAAAGCTTCATAATGAATGGTATTGGTGTTAGAAAACAGGTATATTTTATATCTTTTACCAATTTCCTCCAGCCAGTCTAAAGCTTTCAGCGAGAACTTACCCAGCATGGCATTCCAGGCTGTTTCAATTTGTTGCTGGTCGAGACTAATTTTAGCGGCCTCAGAGAACGATCTGCTGAAATCAGCTGGAAGGCTTTTTCCGGTTTCCAGGTCTTCAAACAAGGGGGTGGCTTTATGCTGGCCATAAAGCTCGCCGAAGTGGTGTACGCCAAGGTCTATAAACGCCTGTTGGGTCTTATTATAATCAATTTCAAGAAAAATCCCCCCCATGTCAAAAATGATATTCTTAATATTTTTCATGGGGGCAAAAATAACAAGTTGTGCGTATCGAAAATTTATATTTGCACCTGCTTCAATGAAGCAGAGCCTATAGCTCAGCTGGTTAGAGCACCTGGCTCATAATCTGTTCCCTCCCCAAATTGATCTATTGTAACTTTCTGATAGATAGATAATTATCCAAATGAACCCGGCACACATTCCTTTTGGCACAATAGGCACACAAGAATAGTTAAAGTTTGGATGCAGTTGATCCAGATCTTATTTGCAACGCAAAGAATAAGCCTCAACTTAGTTCGATGATGCGCCCCATTATTCAAAGCTCTAATAATATTGGTGTTCTTAAATATGGCAATAGAACTAACCTCACGCAAGCCAGAGATAAAGCGAAGAATTTCAGTACTTGAAATTCTTAGCGGTAAGCTTAATACTTTGGTGCTTGATATGTTTTTTGAATATTAATAAGCATGCGCAAGGCAGGAGATTGATTAATATGCCACAGGGCTTTTACGGTCCCGGCTTCAACACGGTATTTGTACCGGAATTTATCAATATGCCGGATGATTGTGGCATTTAAAACCACCTTAAATTTTATTTAAGGTGGTTTGTTTTTTTAAGTCGCTCGCGGCTTAGTACGTGCTGTAAATAATTCGTACTTTTTTAGTCTGCAGCAGACCAATGCTCTTAAAAGAACTAGTTGTTCTTATGCTAGCCTTTAAAGAATTACGGTATTAAGACTTTAGCGTTGTATATTTTTCGACCCTGACTTTCGATATAAAGCAGGTAGATGCCCTTATGCAACGGGGTTTGTATTTTGTAGGTGCTCACATCACTCGTCAGCAATATATTTTGTGAAGAGATTTTTGTACCTTGTATACTATACAGTTCGATAGAACCATTGCCTGGCGTAGCACCTGATGCTAGAACATAGATAGAATTCTGTTGCACGTAATGCAAAACTGACAGGCTTTTATTTAAGTTCATTTTCACCCTTATGGTGTTGAAGTATTCCCTTTTTCCGTCTTTGTCTGTTTGCGATATACGATAGTAGTTTAGGCCAAGTGGCTGCCTGTCTGTAAACGCATATTCGGCTTTCACCGTTCCTGCATTAGCAAATACAGTGGCTAATGTCTGATATGTACTTCCATCGACACTTTTTTCAACTGTAAAGAATCGATTGTTTAATTCACTTGCCGTTGCCCATTCGAGTAATACCGTTTGTTGCACAGGTTTACCACGGAAATAAAGCCAGCTAACTGGAAGTGAGCTGCACCCGGTAGAAGACTGGATAGTTGCGGTTACAGAAGCTGTACTCAATGCACCAGTGGTAGTAAGCGCTCTTCCGAGGAGTACGGTGCCAGTATTCATACTAATTGCCCCGTTGTTGCAGACAATAGTACCTTTTATTTCAGAGTAATCATTCAAGTTGACGGCGCCTTCAACTTTCCAATATACGTTAGCTGCCTGGGCTCCATTCACTAATAAGACTTTCGCGTAGGTGCTTGTCGAGAATGCCCCATTGATTTTTATAACAAATACTGCGTTTGCATTTCCCTCGGCATCAAGGAATAGGCTATCCGTCAACGATGTGGCACCATTCATAACATAAGTATGCGGTGTAAGAACGAGATTATTTCCAAACTGCGCAGGGTATAACAACTCAATGTCATGGGGCAGGTTATTGAGATAGTTATATACATTTTTCAAGTCAGCTGCACAAGCTGCAGTAGAAACATCGGGAATAGGATGTATAGTACCGTTTACCGTAAGGGGATTATAACCGACAGCCAAACCAACATTTGTGCCCACATCGCCAGTACCATAAGTGATGCCATTGTTAATAACAGATCCATTACCTGAAAATAAGGCATAGCAAGCTGTGGAAGCAAGGCCGGGAGCAGTGGGACCTAATAGCACAGGGCTGCCACAACCACTTGGCGTTTTTGCTGTAATGCCGCTTATAGAAACTGCACCCGTAGTCGAAAGAACTCTTCCTTCAAGTAAAACACCTGTGTTCATGGTTATTGCGGCGTTGTTTGCAATAAGGGTCCCCTTCATGGCGGTTCCGGCTGCCATACTTATCGCACCTTCCACTTTCCAAAAAATATTACATGCCATTGCTCCGTTAACCAGCTTAACCTGAGAAAACGCGTTGGCAGAAAAGGTGCCTGCAATTTTAATAATAAATGTAGCATTTGGGTTTCCTTGAGCATCTAAATTCAATACCAGGTTTAATGTTGAATTTCCTGCGATAGAATACACACCTGCTCTGAGCGTGTCGCCGTTACCTAAAAGAGGAGCATGAAAGAATGTGGGTGTTGTTGTATCAACCTGATGGTATGCGATAAGTAAATCCGCAGCTGCTTGAGCACTTGCACCATTTATGTTGTGCATAACACCGTCTACATTTCCAAAACCCGTAATGGCCCCATTGTTAGACCCTACATTGCCTTTGAGATGAGACATTCCAGTGTTACTTACAGCACCTGTAGATGTAAAAAGAACAAAATTGGCTGCCGTGCGAAGATTAGGTGCTTGCGCAAAATTAAGTCTTGGAGAAAATAACAATACAATAACTGTTACGAAACAAAATAACTTTTTTTTCATATAAATTGGATGAAGTCGTGAGGAATTTTCACTGGCAAAGATGCGCAGCTATTAACATGTAAGCATTACACATTGATGCAATAAGCTTACATATATCACACGTTTTCGAGATTGCTTTTACGCTTTTGCTTTAATTGTTTGTAAAAAGAGGGAGCGAGGCCTGTAATTTTCTTAAACTGGTTAGATAAATGCCCAACGCTGCTATAATGAAGTTTATATGCTATCTCGGTAAGATTGAGTTCGTTGTATAATAGCAATTCTTTTACTTTCTCAATTTTGTGAATGATAATAAACTGCTGTATAGTAACCCCTTTAACTTCTGAAAATATATTAGCAAGGTAGGTATAATCATAGCTCAACTTTTCACTTATGTAATCAGAATAATTTATGTTGGGTAATTCCTCGGAATGGATCATTTGGGTAATCAAATTCTTAATTTTTTCAATTAGGATACTCTTCTTGTTATCGAGTAGTTCAAGCCCTGACTTAAGCAGGTTTGTCTTAAGTTGTTCACGCTGTTTTTCTGTTATCTCTTCCCGCATTTCAACCACACCGAGGTCAACAACCACATTTCTCAAACCAAGCTTCTTCAACTCACCTTTTACCATCATGATGCACCGCAGGCTCACCATGTATTTGATATATAAATTCATATGTTTGGGATACGTACCCGTAAGATGCAACTATTAAAAAATACTTTTTCAAAACTACTACTCCTGAAGGTTACAATAATATTAAACCTTTGAGTCCGTTCATTTTGTCAAAGGATATTATTAGGTTGCAGAGGGCAGTGGTTTCCAGGAAACATTTGCAGTAACAATACGATGCCAATCTCGTAAAAACACCATGTAATAACCACAAGCATGCTTGAAGTCTTATTGATTAATTCTTTGTACTTAGAATTAAAGCAACGGTAAAATCATAGTGATACACGTGTACATAAAAAAAGCCTGAAAAGCGCTTCTCGGGAGAGCGTAGTGGCGAGGCTCAATTGCTTGTGATAGTAATTTGTTTGTCACCTGCCAAATGAAATCTACTCATAAATAAAGAGCTTTAAAGCTCTTTATAATTGAACCCTGGTTTCCTTGGATGGTTCTCCGACAATGTAATCAACAGCTCGTTGGGCATAGCTACTCGCAAAAATTACAAATCCCTTGTCGCTGGGTTTCGTAATGGTAGGAATTTTCTCTGCCGGTATACCCTCACTCTGCCCGACATTGAATACCCAATAATATCGAAGGACGGGTTTAAACTCCTTAGTACCCTTTACGTTGCTTTCGTCATCTGGCTTGTTATTTTTTGTCCAATAGACAATGAGGAGCCTTTTTACCTTTTTTGATAGAGACGTTGTAGTCTTCGGCCTGGTTCCCTGTTAGCAAAAAATTATGTTCATAGGGAAGGTGAGCAAGGAGCAATAGGTTGATGCCACGGTATGCTCTACCGGTAATGAGGAGATGAATACTATTTGATGATTGACTAGATAGATAAATGAACATCTACCGTTAAGTTCCGATACCTAATCGAGAATGCACAGATCAAATTAGTAAGTCAGATAGTTATTACTGCTAGGACCACTGGCCCGGAACAATGCCTTTAAAAAGAGGACCCTAAAATGTTGTACATGTAATTAGGAAATCAAACTCAAGAGTTTTAATAAAACAAAATGAGCTTTTTCGAACAAAAAATAAAAAAACCCAACAACAAACGCCGCATTGTATTGTGCAATAACTTAGCTGATTTTTTTACATATTTGTTCCTAACCCGTTTCTGAACCATTAGCTTGGCATGATAAATCCAATTCCCGGTCTTTACAAGTACCAACGTTTGCCCTTTTTGGCAAAGTTTATTCTAGATCACCATTTAAACGACTTCGCAGCCGAGCAACTACAGTATGCAAGGCAGTATAAGGTACCACTACTAAATTTTTTTAAACACCTTACGGATGAACAGCTGCTGGAACTTTCCAGAACTTCGCTTAAAGAATTATTCACCGATCTCACTAAAAACGAGGCAAGTGACCACATTAGTAAGGCAACTCAAAAATGGCTGACGAATGAGTTAGGAATAGTAGGTAAACATGATATAGCCGCCGAAGACATAACATTGCTATTTCATGTAAGAGGTAAATCATTAATAAAGTATGCGTTTAAGTTTTGCGATGATGAAATACAAATACAAACGTTACTGGCGGAGATTAATGATTTCCTGTTAGCTTCTATTACAACGTCAGTCAACACGTATATAGACATTCTTAAAGAGCAAATATTGGAAGAAGAAGAGTTCAGGTCCAAACTATCTGATGCCCTTCCAGGCTTTATTTATGTGTATGACGTTAGGCATAAAGTACAAACCTTTACCAACGATAAGCTAAAGGACATCTTGGGGTTCACAAGTATTGAAATGAAAAGTATGAGTGATAATTTCTATCAACCTATTACTCATCCGGAAGATTGGGAAAAAACTTTAGATTGCCGCCAAAAATATTGTGTAGATGATACCGAAGTATGTGCTTTTGAGTGCAGGGTAAAGGACAAGCATGGTATTTATAAATGGTTGCGGTATTACGAAACGATTTTAAAAACTGAGGCAAACAGTATCGTACGGGAAATTATAGGTGTCGCTTTTGATATATCCGGCGAAAAAGACATTGCAGCGGCACTTGCAATGAGAGAAGAACAACTTCTTGAGGCTCAAAGTATAGCACACATAGGTAGTTTTGAATGGGATATTACAGATCAAATTGCTACTATTAATACTCCGGAGATCTATAAAATTTTCGAAATGGAAGAAACGGAAAAGTTTGAAGGTTTTATGAAACACGTACATCAGGATGATATTGAAAAAGTGCAGGGTGCAATAAAAGTATCTTTTCAAACAGGTCATTATGATTGTGTTTATAGGTATTTGAGAAATGGAAATAAAAAAATAATATGGGGAAAAGGTGTCGTTACCATTGAAGAAGGCAAGCCCCTAAAAATGGTAGGTACGGTGCAGGATGTTACAACGATAAAAAGAATTGAAGAAGAATTAAAACAAAAAACAATTGAACTGGAGAAATCGAATGAAAGCCTTCAACAATTTGCAGCCATTGCAAGCCATGATTTAAAAGAACCTTTGAGAAAAATTTCTGTTTACGGCTCTAAAGTATTAGCAGCCGAAAAAGATAAATTAACGGAACTTTCCCGTATAGCATTAACTAAGATTTTTGACAGCACAGGTAGAATGCAACGTATGATTGACGACATTCTACAGTTTTCTTTAATAGATGGCAACCAACAAAAGCACCAAACAAACTTAGAGGCATTGTTGTCAGAAGTCAAAGAGGTATTGTCAGAAACAATAGAAAATAAGAAAGCAGAAATTGTGACAGATGGCTTGCCGGATGCACTCGTCATAGCCCCGCAAATAAGGCAGCTATTTCAGAACTTAATCGCTAATGCATTGAAGTTCTCCAAAATAGATGATGTCCCAAGAATTAAAATTACACATACTTTCTTGGTTAACAACCCCGCTGTATCAGCAGCTACCAGGACATTAGAAATTTGCATAGCAGATAATGGAATTGGATTCGATGATGGGGATAGCACTAAAATATTTGGTTTATTTTATCGCTTAGACAACAAAGCGCAATATGAAGGTACGGGCCTGGGGTTATCCATTTGCAAAAAGATAGTTGATAAGCATTCCGGTACAATTACAGCGGAATCTAAAATTGGTGAAGGATCAAAGTTCATAATACAAATCCCGCAGTAAGGACTTAACCTATCTAACAATTCGGATCTTTCTAGCGTCATTTTTTACCCTAAAAGCATTATTATGATAGCGCCTGATTATCGTGCTGAGGCAGGTCGCTGTGATAGTGACCAGTATTTTACAACTGTGCTAAACATCTCTTCTATTCCTCTAACAGTGTTTGGTTTAATAAAATACCCTTGTACATTAAGGCTGTATGCTTCGAGTACACTCGCAGGAGCACCACTGGTCGATAACATCAGGAATGGAATACACTTCAATCGTATTGCTTCAATATCAAAAATCATCTTTTTAAGTTCAAAACCATTGAGTCCGTTCATATTGATATCACAAAAAATAAAAAAAGAATTCATGTGGGTCGTAGAAATAAAATCGTAAAACTTATGCCCATCATTAAAGACGATTATTTCATTTTTAACTCCTAACTCTTTAAAAGCGTCCTGGAACAGTTCAATGTCGTCACTATCATCGTCAATAAGAATTATGGGATTTGGATTGCTTGTTGTAGGTGTCATTACCACAATATAGCTATTTTTTTAATATACGTATCGAATTTCTTAACAGAGAGGAATGTAGCACCTAATGCTTAATACATGAAAAATATCGGGCCGTACCGATACGGTTGGCCTTGGTAAGGGCCTCAATCTGAGTTTCGCCATAGGCGCTAAACGAGGTGCCGGTTTTTGGATCGGTGATAAGGTTCTTGATGCCAGGTATAGGCATGGCCTCAAGCTTCTTATCTTCTTTCAGCTTAAGAATAATGTCAAGGGCATCGACCTTTTTGTTTTGAATGAAATTATTTTGTCGAACACTATTTGTAACTGATTTTTTTATACATTTGCCGCCCTCATCCCCGTCAGATTTCTTGATGCGGACACCTACAGCAGTGGAGGTTGTCCGGTCGTTATGGCCAAGGCGAAGGATGATGGAATGTGCCGTCTTTTCCGCGTGTCCAGGGCGAGTGTTATGTTCGTCCCCACGTTACTCAGATACGAATTTTGGCACACAAGACGACACAAGAAAAAGCAGGTTTCAAGTGACACTAAATGAGTTCATATGAACACATTAGTCACTCAGAATAAATACGTTAGTGCTAAATAAGCGCTACGGGCCTATAGCTCAGCTGGTTAGAGCACCTGACTCATAATCAGGTGGTCCCAGGTTCAAATCCTGGTGGGCCCACTGAAAATCAAGCACTTAGAAAGGTAAAACTGCTGGGTGCTTTTTTTATTGCATACAATTTGCATACAGCCTTCCAATATAAGCAACCATATTACGTCGATAACTTCGCCCTCATTAGGCCAGGATTTACAGTTTGGCTCTCTGTAACGCATTTTCACAATAAGCCATGTCAGGTATTGTAAAGCCCAACCAATTACCTTTTCTTTATAGGCTATCAATAAAGAAGCCCAAGGCAAACTGGTTATTCTTCCGAATGGCTTCTCGACAATTCGGTAAAATGGACGCGCTTGAAAGTGAAATAACCTTAAAAATGATAATTACCCTTGGTCATAAAGGAGTCGCGTTTGGTTGCGGCCGCTGTTTCAGGGTTTTTATTGTTTTTAGCGCTCTGCAAAAATGAATGGAGTGATACTTTTGATGACAAGCCCCAAACCAGTTTTCTAAATGAGTTCAGAAACACATATCAGCAACATTGAAAAATACTTAATTCAACTAACCAAACTGATTGAACTTGATAATTCCGTGAACAGAAGCACCCGTACGGTGGACGCCGAAAATTTGTTTTGTGTATTCTTAAATACCGCATTCGGATGGCAATTGATCAACGCTAACGAACGCAAGGCGAATCAAGACAGTTTTGATTTGGTGGACGAGAAAATAAAATTGCATGTCCAAGTCACTTCCAATAAGAGCCATGCTAGCAAGTTGAAGAAAACCGTTGATAGCTTTAAGAGACAGACGCACAAAAAAGGCACACGCCTTATTGTTCTTTTTATTACGCAGAAGTGTTCCGTCAAAATTCTAGAGAAAAAAACTGTAGGCAACTTTCAGTATGAGGGTTATAATATTGAAAAGTTGTTTAAAGAACTCTATTACAAAAATAAAAGCCCGTTACAACTCCAGCATTTGAACGCAATGCTGGAAGCGGAAATGTCCCCCGTGCTGCTTCGTGAATATGAAGAAAGCCAAATCAACTTGGTTCACACGCTGCCTGCACCATCTGTAAAACCGCGGCCTTCCGGAGTTTACATCGACCGGAAAGCCTTAGTTGAAGAAATTTTGTCCTTTGGTCAAATTACACATGGTTTGTTGGTGGGCGACCCCGGCGTTGGAAAAAGCTTTGTCATTGAAGAACTTCAGCGTCTCTGTACCCGCAAAAAAATTCGGTGCATGACTGTGCGCATAAACGATTTGCTGGACGCCACTCCCGAAGAAATAAAGAATAATCTTGGTCTTCCTACTAATGACTGGATTGATTTTCTGAAAAAACTACAGCCGTCCGGCAGGGCCGCGAAAGGTCTCTTGCTGTTTGACGCTTTTGACACAGCGAAAGATGAAAAAATTAAAGCCCGCATTGTTTCTCAGCTGAAAAGGGCTATAACAGAACTGTCCGGACATTGGTCGATTCTGGTAAGTGCCCGAACATTTGACGCCACCAAGTCCGTGCGGCTGCAAGAGCTTTTCCCTTCCGTAAACATTCATCGCGCTATTAGCTGTCGGACCATGGAAATTCCTGAACTTACAGAGCCGGAATTGATAGCTTCTATGAAATCTGATGTCGCCTTATTCAAGTTCTTTGAAAAAAGCACAACTTCTCTTCGACAACTTTTGAAGGTGCCATATTTCCTGAAATTGTTTGAACGGGTAGTAAAAGAGAGCGGAGCAGAAGAACGAAGACATTTGACAACAATTGAGACAGAAGAACAACTTTTAAACATTTACTGGAACAAAAACGTTGCTGTACGTACAGAATTGGATGTTTTCTTGCAAAAATTGACAGCAGTACTTGCCGTAAACGAGAACCTTAGTTGCCGGCGTGAGAAAGTGGTGACGGAAGCTAACAGCCGGGCGTATGACGACCTCATTAGCCTTAGCATTTTGGAAGAAAGTTCAGCCACCAGCCAGAACGTGACCTTCAAACATAACATTCTGCTGGATTATGCCATCAGTCGCTACTTGATGCCAGAATCACCGGCAGATATGATCGCCCACCTGCGGGACAACTTCCGTATGCCCTTCCTGTTTCGGCAAAGCTTTGTTTATTTCTATAGCCGGCTATGGCGCTTGGATGACAATTTATTTTGGAAACATTACTTTGCCACCTGTACCATTAAGGAACCACTTTTTCGTTTGTTTCACCAAACAGTTTTGAATTTTCTGTTAGGTAGCAATTATACCGACATTGACCAGTTATCACCGGTTTTTTCTTTGCCCAATGCGGATGAACGAACGGCCGTTATCCGAAAAATATTAGAAGGAATCCGTTTCGTAAATAAAGCTGCGATCCGGGAAAAGGATTACAAACTGCTTCACAAGATTTCTACCGTTATGGGCGACTTTTTGCTTTGGGAACTCGGTTTTCTTCTTAACAAAGCAATAACCCAATTGGAAGAACTGCCGTCATCGAAGCTTCTGCGCCTTGCTGCTATTACCTCGCACAACTATCTGGAATTCGTTTTAAAACGCCGGCGGTCGTCGCCCAACAAGTGGGGGGTGGATAACAACGGCGCTATGTGGGGTGTTGAAAATGTTTGCAAGACCATTTCTGTAAATAAAACAAACGGCCGCAGGTTGATAGAGCAGGTTTTAAATATTTTGAACGAGGAAGATTTTCCTATTCGTTTCTTTTACACTCTCTCTGACAACTTGCTTTCCGTGTTTAAACAAGACCCCGCATTTGGCGCTACCGTTTATCGAACCATCTATTTACACAATGAAACCAGCAACAAAGAAACCTACTTAGGCAACAGTGCGATTCTTTCGTTGCGAAGCAACCGGCAGCAGGACTTCAATTCGATACACAACAAACTTGAGGCAGATATACCCGAAATTCTTCGGTCGTTTCCTGACGTTGGGGTTCAGTTGGCTATCAGTATGGCAAATGAGTTTGGCATGGACAACCGCCGAACTTACAGGACGCCAACTTTCAGGATTAAGGTAAATCGCATTGCAGCCAAGCTGACTTCCGACTATTCTTTTTTCGATACAGAGGACGACAAGAAGTACGGGCCAATGTCACATCTAGAAAACGTTTTCAAGCATCTTCAAACACTTAGTGAAGAAAAGAAACACAAAGACGTTGAGCGGCTATTGAACTACGTTTTTGCGGAGGGAGAAGCCAGTATCATATGGCGCAGAGCCCTCAAATTTCTGGCGGTACATCCGGCTGCTTACAAACGAACGATCCTAGGCCTTTTGCAAAACGCAGGTATTTACGTTTGCAACGAAACAGTGTACGAGGCCGGTGAGTTGGCGAAAGCACTGTGGCCATACCTTTCTCAAACCGAAAGAAATAAATTGGAAGCAAGTTTCGTCACTTTTTCCAAAACAAAACTGTTGAAAGAAGAAAGCGAATTGCGTATCAGTCGTATGCGGCGGTTGCTTGGCTGCATTCCGGCTGCGGACTTGCAAAGCCCTGTTCTAAGGTCATTTCTTGCTGGCTACGGAGGGCCGACAGAAAACCATCCCTTGGTTTCCTATTCTGGGTTGCAGTCCTATACGCCTTCCGAAGAAGAACGCACTCGTGACGTGGGAGTCGATGTATCGGTGCCCATGGAAATGCACGCTTATGGCTTGATCAAAACAGTAGAGCCATTTAATATAAAATACGGTCACAATAACACAGACAAACCGCCGAAAGCCGAATACGAGCCGCTTATGAGAATTGTTACAGAGTTGTGGCAACTTGCCAGATCACAACCGCCTTTCAATGAAAAGCTACTTTTTAACTGTGATTACGAAGTAAGCTGTTTTGCCAAACTCTTGGCAAGAAACGGAGGAAAACTTAATAAGGCAACCCGCATGTACGTAGAAGCAATCGCTTTCTATTACCTTCAGCAAGAAGCTTATAAAGTACCCATTTATGAAAAGGGTGACGTAAAACACCGTTGGGGTGCTTATGCGCCCAATCCCCGCACGGCGGCAACTGCAATAGTTGTTCAACTATTGCAGACCGACAAAGCAGGCCGACTTGCCTCGGTTGTGATGCGTTTGATGGAAGACAACCAGCAAATTGTTCGTTTAAAGGCGTTGAGTGCCCTGCACATTTTTTGGCACAAGTACCGGGATGACTTCTGGCAAATCGTACAGAAACGAGTGCAGGTAGAAAGAGATGGCATGTGCTTGCAGGGCCTGATCAGCAGCATTTGCTACAACAATATAATAAACGTCAATCAGTCCGAAGTGGAATGGGTAGCAGAATTGGCTCTCAAAAATCTGAGTGGGGAAGAACACGAAGACGGCGTTGATCCTGCTATTGAACTGTGGCGTGCCTACGCAGTTGTACTCTTGAAACTTTTAATTTTTTATGAAAGTGCGACGGCAAAAACGTTAGTAGCCGAGGCACTTCAAAGCAAAGGGTTTGTAAAAAGTTTTCTGATTGAAGTAGTGAGTATTATCGACCCGCATCGGAAAGGAGTTAATTACATCGTCGAACCTGACCGGTACGATTTTCTGCTAAAGATCATCCGGGACGCCCTGCAGATGCGTTTTGAAGATATCCAAGTAAAAGATTTGAACAGCGACAATGTTAAAGATGATTTTGAGGTGATTGACTTTTGCATCCAGCAACTGTACTTCGCAGTGGTCCATGGCCGGAATGAAAGCAAAGGCAGAGAAATAGAAAAGCAAAACAAAGAACAGTTTTATTTCAGGCTTAAACCCATTCTGCGATTCGTTGTTGACGCATCGGCAAAAATAGAAAACGGATTTATGGTAGCACATACCGGCTACTACTTTATGCAGCTGCTGAACCATATGGTGTACGCTGACCCGGACTTTATTTTGTCCATTTCCGCCGATATCGTACGTTGTGCTGCCGCCAACAATTTTACCTATGACCAAAGCACCATGCGTGAAATAGTTAAATTGGCAGAGCAAATCTTAGCCGATCACAAAGAAGTTTTGGTCCAGCCGGAACAATTCTCTAATATGATTGCCATCCTTGACCAATTTGCCAATTCGGGGTGGCAGGAGGCGCTGGAACTCACATGGCGGCTAAAAGACGTGTTTTAGTGCACAGCAGTGTTTGAAACAAGGCTTAGCAGACTACCTCAACTACCAACGAGCAGAGTAGGGCCGGAGCTGCTCACGTCAAGAAAAAAAGGTTCGCCAACAGCACTCCTAAAGTAGTTGGATTACCGACGATCAATTCTCACAACCGGGAAAAAATACAAGCATTGTCACTGGCTGAAAAGTCCGGCGGCTGCGCCTGATCAAAATAAGCCAATGACAGAATCAAAATCTTCTTTCCAGGCACTTATCGAGAACTACCAGTCAGCCCCAATTATTAAACTGATTGGCGCTTTGCAATTACTTCCACAAAACCATACGCAGGGGGCGGTTTTAGAAGAACTGGTTAGGCTAACGCTGTTGCAACGGCACCAGAACGATACAAGACCTTTTGCGTCTTGGCAACGCCTGACTTCCGTATTTCAAACCATGGGTTACTTCAGCGACGAGCCGACGAACTTGTTCACGGAAAACGTTGTGTTCACAGAAGGCAACTACGTCGTTTATCCCGGCATTTATTACGGGGTTACTAAAATTGTAAACGAACTATTGGAAATCCTTTTCGCCTTTGAAAACGACATGCCTGAAGCATTCATTAAAGCGGTAAGAGATGGTGCAGGAATTTTATTGTTCATGAGCAACAGCGTTGCTTCAGGCAAAGGCCATACCCCCTATATGCCAGGTGTGCATCCTAAAGATAAGGAACTGCATTTTGCGGATTACGATGCGGCTATGAATGACATCGAAGCCATTTGCTTCTCCAAAAATTATTTGCAGAAAGTATGTGACTTATATCGGTATGAATACGATGTCCTGCAGGAATTCCTTCTTCCGCTGCACGATGCCGAATTGAACAACGATGACCCAGACCAAAACCCGGTAAGCACAAAACCGTTGGTGGAAATTGAAGACGACATTGTTCTTTATATGCCTACAACGGTAGTCAATGGCGTAATGCAGTTTATATACCGTAAAGCAGAGCAACACGGTTGCTACGAAAAACTGATAGACTTGCTTTGTGAACGTCAATTTGAAAATACCTGCAAGGCTTTCGCAAAAATGCAATGGGTCGCGGCCAACATTGAGTTGCCGACAAAAAACCGTACGTTACCAATAACCGAAACTGTGTTTCAGTTTGACACCCAAAAGTTCGGCTACTTATGTTTTATCAACGCTAACAGCGGAAGAAGTGAACAGCCTTGGACGATGACGGACTTGCAACAGCGAAACGAACAAATGGTCAGTTATTTGTCAGCCTTCGTTTCAGAGCAATCCTATCAGGTGCTTACGCTTTCGATTACGGCAGAAACGGGCCAAACACGATTTTTTTCGTGGCAACAATCATCTGCCGGAAATCAAACAATGGCCTTTCCATATAGCGAACTTATGGACGTGGCATACGCCAAAGGCACCAACCGAATGTCGCTTTGGAAGTTTGCGAAAACATATACCCGAACAAGCGAACACATGAAAATTATGTCCCTGGATGGTACGCTTGACGCCTATGCTATCTGGAACCTAAATAGTGGCAGCTTAGCTCACTCGGACCAAGCCAATCCTCTTGGTGGCATAATGATGATTCTTCCCGGCAGTTCCAGAGACTTTCATCAAGAAGTGCTGCGAAAACGGGATGAACATGCCGTTATGCTCTTTACAGGAAAACGGGTGGCTTATACAAAGGTCGCGCGCCATAAGGAATTTGCACCCATCTATACAGACAAGTTTGTTCATGCCGAGCATCGGATTGTCATTGAAAATTTCAAGATGCCAATTTGGGTTACTAACTACCAGGCTAAACACCCAAAAGACGGAACCTGGGCGCACCACATTTGCGAAGCCGTTACGTTTTGGTTCCAGAAAATGGAAGAAGACCTAAGGCCGATTTTGAACAAGCTAACCTTCGTTCAATTTGAGCTTGCTTTCCAGCACAGTGGGATCCGAAGCTTGGAATTCACGTGACTTGAAGTCGCGGC
>JADMIO011406704.1_pt1 | contig 125765 bp, 131 predicted proteins | sample 8958161 | NCBI WGS metagenome assembly JADMIO01 (sample SAMN16585339, study PRJNA669376) | soil metagenome | isolation source: Crop rotation soil | place: USA: Cullars Rotation, Alabama | collected 2011
GCGACAACTTGTCCACGTGGAATTCTAAGCTTAGGATCCCAATGTGCTGGAAAGAGATGGTGGGCGGCGTGACGCCGGGCCGCGGAGGAACGACCCATCTGGGCCTGCCGGTCTACGATACGGTGAGCGAACTGATCGCCGCGCAGGGGCCGGTGGATGCGTCGGTGAGCTATGTGCCGCCGGCGTTCGCGGCCGACTCGATCCTGGAAGCCATCGATGCCGAGATTCCGCTCATCTGCTGCATCACCGAGGGCATCCCGGTGGCCGACATGGTGCGGGTGAAACGCTCGCTCTCGGGCTCCAAGTCGCGGCTGATCGGACCAAATTGCCCAGGCGTGCTGACCCCCGACGAGTGCAAGATCGGCATCATGCCGGGCAACATCTTCAAGAAGGGCTCGGTGGGCGTGGTCTCGCGCTCCGGCACGCTGACCTATGAGGCGGTGTTCCAGACGACGCAGGTGGGCCTGGGCCAGACCACCGCGGTCGGAATCGGCGGCGATCCGGTGAAAGGCACCGAATTCATCGAAGTGCTGGAGATGTTCCTGGCCGACCCGGCCACGGAATCGATCATCATGATCGGCGAAATCGGCGGCTCGGCCGAGGAGGACGCGGCCGACTTCATTAAATCTTCAGCAACCAAGAAGCCTATGGTCGGATTCATCGCGGGCCGTACGGCGCCTCCGGGGCGGCGCATGGGCCATGCCGGAGCCATCATCTCCGGCGGCAAGGGGGGCGCTGAGGACAAGATCGCCGCCATGGAGGCCGCGGGCATCCGGGTCTCGCCGTCGCCGGCGAAGCTGGGTGAAACCCTGGTCGAAGTGCTGAAAGGCGCGTAAGGCCAACCTATCTAACGGGCTGACGCCCGGCCTTGATCCTCCCTCCCTAGGCCGGCCGCCCAGGGACGAGCGAGTAAGATATGGCGGATGACGCTGGCCGGTTGAACGACATCCTGGCCGAAACCTCCTTCCTCTACGGCGGCAACGCCGGCTTCGTGGAAGACCTGCACGCCAAGTGGGCGACGAATCCGGGCTCGGTGGATCCGTCCTGGAGCGCCTTCTTCTCGCAGCTCGCCGACCGCACCGAAGAGATCAAGGCCGCCAGCGAGCCGCCGCCGTGGGCCCCGCCGGCGACGCCCCAGGCGCGCCCCGAATGGCTCTCCGCCATCGACGGCATGTGGCCGGCGATCGACGCCAAACTGTCGGCCAAGATCGCCGCGGCGGCGCCGGCGGCCAGCCCCGACGAGGTGCGCGCCGCCACCCTGGATTCCCTGCGCGCGATCATGATGATCCGCGCCTTCCGCATGCGCGGGCACCTGAAGGCGAACCTGGATCCGCTGGGCATTGCCACCACGCCCGGCGACGCCAGCGAACTCGACCCGGCGACCTATGGCTTCGCCGCCGAGGACATGGACCGGCCGATCTTCCTGGACTTCGTGCTCGGGCTGGAGACGGCCACGGTGCGCGAGATCCTGGACATCCTGCGCCGCACCTACTGCGGCAATGTCGGGGTGCAGTACATGCACATCTCCGATCCGCGGGAGAAGGCCTGGCTGCAGCAGCGCATCGAGGGCCGCGACAAGGAGATTGCCTTCACCCGCGAGGGCAAGATCGCGATCCTGAAGAAGCTGATCGAGAGCGAGGGCTTCGAGCGGTTCCTGCACAAGCGCTTCCCGGGCACCAAGCGGTTCGGCCTGGACGGCGGCGAATCCATGGTCCCGGCGCTGGAGCAGATCATCAAGCGCGGCGGGGCGCTGGGCGTGCAGGATGTGATCATCGGCATGCCGCACCGGGGGCGCCTGAACGTGCTGGCCGCGGTGATGGGCAAGCCCTACCAGGTGATCTTCCACGAGTTCCAGGGCGGCTCGTCGCTGCCGAGCGACGTGGAGGGTTCGGGGGACGTGAAGTACCACCTGGGCGCCTCGTCGGACCGGGCGTTCGACAACAATTCCGTGCACCTGTCGCTCACGGCCAATCCCAGCCACCTGGAGATCGTCAACCCCGTGGTGCTGGGCAAGGCGCGGGCGAAGCAGGCCTTCGACCTGCGCGAGGATCCGACCAGCGGGCGCGGCCATGTGCTGCCGCTGCTGCTCCACGGGGACGCGGCGTTCGCCGGGCAAGGCGTGATCGCCGAATGCTTCGCGATCAGCGCGGTGAAGGGCTACCGTACCGGCGGCACGATCCATTTCATCGTCAACAACCAGATCGGCTTTACGACCAGCCCGAGGTTCTCGCGCTCCACGCCCTATCCATCGGATTCGGCGCTGATGGTGGAGGCGCCGATCTTCCACGCCAACGGGGACGACCCGGAGGCGGTGGTCTACGCCGCCAAGGTGGCCACCGAGTACCGCCAGCAGTTCGGCAAGGACGTGGTCATCGACATGTTCTGCTACCGGCGGTTCGGCCACAACGAGGGCGACGATCCGACCATGACGCAGCCCTTGATGTACGCGAAGATCAAGGACCATCCCTCGACCCGGGAGCTCTATTCCCAGCGCCTGATCGCCGAAGGGACCGCGACCAAGGAGGAAGTGGACGGCTGGGTCGCCGAGTTCGACCAGTTCCTCGACGCCGAGTTCACCGCCGCCAAGGCCTATCACGCCAACAAGGCCGACTGGCTGGACGGCAAATGGGCGGGGCTGGCCAAGCCCGGCGGCGACGAGGCCCGCGGCCAGACCGCGGTGCCGCTGCAGAAGCTCAAGGACCTGGGCGACAAGATCACCGCCATTCCGGCCCGGATCGATGTGCACAAGACCGTCCGCCGGGCGATCGACAACCGCCGGGCGGCGATCCATGCGGGCGACGGGATCGACTGGGCGACGGCCGAGCACCTGGCGTTCGCGACGCTGCTGGATGAGGGCTTCCCGGTCCGGCTGGCGGGGCAGGATTCCGTGCGCGGCACCTTCGTGCAGCGCCATTGCGACCTGATCGACCAGACCACCGAGGAGCATTATACGCCGCTGGCCAACCTGCGGCCCGGCCAGGCGCATTTCGAGGTGCTGGACAGCCCGCTCTCGGAAGAGGCGGTGCTCGGCTTCGAATACGGCTTCTCGCTGACCGATCCCAACACGCTGACCATGTGGGAGGCGCAGTTCGGCGACTTCGCCAACGGCGCGCAGGTGGTGGTGGACCAGTTCATCTCGTCGGGCGAGCGCAAGTGGCTGCGGATGAGCGGCCTGGTGATGCTGCTGCCGCACGGCTACGAGGGGCAGGGGCCGGAGCATTCGTCGGCCCGGCTGGAGCGCTATCTGCAGCTCTGCGCCGAGGACAATCTGCAGGTGGCCAATTGCTCGACCCCAGCCAACTATTTCCACATCCTGCGCCGCCAGCTGGTGCGCGATTACCGCAAGCCGCTGGTGCTGATGACGCCGAAGAGCCTGCTGCGGCACAAGAAGGCGGTCTCGAAGCTGTCGGACATGGCCGAAGGTTCGTCCTTCCACCGGGTGCTCTGGGACGATGCGCAATGGGGGCAGCACACGGAGATCCGGCTGGTTCCCGACGAGCAGATCCGCCGCGTCGTGCTGTGCTCCGGCAAGGTCTACTACGACCTGCTGGAAGAGCGGGAGAAGCGCGGGATCAGCGACATCTATCTGATGCGGCTGGAGCAGTTCTATCCCTGGCCGGTGAAGAGCCTGACCACCGAGCTTTCGCGCTTCAAGAACGCCGAGCTGGTCTGGTGCCAGGAGGAGCCGAAGAACATGGGCGGCTGGACCTTCGTCGATCCCTGGCTGGAGCTGACGCTGGCCAAGCTGAAGATCGCCGCCAAGCGGGCCCGCTATGTCGGCCGGCCGGCCTCCGCCTCCACCGCCGCCGGGCTGATGAGCCGGCACCTGCGCGAACTTGAGACGTTCCTGGCCGAAGCCTTCGCGTAAGGGGGGCGTTCGCTTGGCAGGCGAACTGGCGTAAACGGGCGGCAGTCTTCGGAGCTAGAGCATGACCGACATCATGACCCCCACCTTGGGCGAGTCCGTCACCGAGGCGACGGTCGCCAAGTGGGCGAAGAAGGCCGGCGACGCCGTCAAGAAGGACGAAATCCTGGTCGAGCTGGAGACCGACAAGGTGAGCCTGGAGGTGGCCTCCCCGTCGGACGGCGTGCTCTCGGAGATCGTGGCCCAGGAGGGCGATACGGTGGAGCCCGGCGGCCTGCTGGGCCGGGTGAGCGAGGGCGGGACGGCCCGTCCCGCGCCCGCGGCCAAGGAAGCCGTGCCGGTGAAGGCCGTGCCCGCCGCGGCGCTGGCGCCGGCCGGGGAGCTGCAGCCGGAGCCCGCGCCGAACCGTCCGCCGCCGAAATCGGGTCCCCTGCCGGACCTGGCGCCGCCGAAGTCGTCGCCGGCGACGCAGCCGCTGGCTCCCTCGGTGCAGCGCATCGCCGCGGAGAACAACCTGGACGTCAACGCGATCGCCGGCACCGGCAAGGACGGGCGGATCACCAAGGGCGACGCGCTGAAGGCCCTTGAGGCCCGCGCCGCCGAACCGGCCGCCAAACCCGCTCCGGCGCCGCCGGCGGCTCCGCGCGAGGTGCATGAGCGCGAGGAGCGGGTGCGCATGACGCGCCTTCGCCAGACCATCGCCCGGCGCCTGAAGGAGGCGCAGGAGACGGCGGCGATGCTGACCACCTTCAACGAGGTGGACATGAGCGCGGTGATGGCTCTCAGGAACACCTACAAGGACGCCTTCGAAAAGCGCCACGGGGTGAAGCTCGGCTTCATGAGCTTCTTCGTGAAGGCCTGCGTCTATGCGCTGAAGGAAGTGCCGGCGGTGAACGCCGAGATCGACGGGACCGACCTGATCTACAAGAATCACTACGATATCGGGGTGGCGGTCGGGACGGAGCGCGGTCTGGTGGTGCCGGTGGTGCGGGACGCCGACGCGCTGTCCCTGGCCGGTATCGAGAAGGCGATCGGGGAGCTGGGCGCCAAGGCCCGGGATGGTTCGCTGTCGCTGGACGACCTGCAGGGCGGGACGTTCACGATCTCCAACGGCGGGGTCTATGGCTCGCTGATGTCAACGCCGATCCTGAACCTGCCGCAGTCGGGGATCCTGGGCATGCACAAGATCCAGGACCGGGCGATGGTGGTGAATGGCCAGATCGTGGTGCGGCCGATGATGTACCTGGCGCTCAGCTACGATCACCGCATCGTCGACGGCCAGGGCGCCGTCACCTTCCTGGTGAAGGTGAAGGAGCACATCGAGGACCCGCAGCGGCTGCTGCTGGAGGTTTGACCTAAGCTAAGCTTCGCTCCTACGCTTCTTTCGGGGAGCGGGGGCCGTCATGGCGTTCGTCGAAATCGATCGCTTCTACGATCTGCCGTCAGGCCATGTGGCGGCGAGCGCGCTGCGCGCCGCCGGAATCCCGGCGGTGCTGCAAGGCGCCGAAATGGCGGGTGGTTTTCCGCTCTCGATCGCCTGGGAAGGCGGCCTGCGCCTGCGTGTGCTGGAGGAGGATGTAGCCGAGGCTCAAGAGATCCTGCGCGCCGCCAAGCCGCCGGAGTCTGACACGCCCGGGCCGACTGCGCGCGAGCGCCTGCCGCTGGCGCTGGCCACTGTGGCCGCCTGGTGGATGACCAACTGGGGGACGGGCGGCCTAGGTATGACGGCCCATCGCCTGCGGCCGACGCCGATTGTCCGCGCAGGTCTCGTGATCATTTGGATCGGGGTGGCGCTCTTCGTGCTCAGAATGGGCGCGGTCGTTCTGGCGGTGATGTCCGCGGGAGACATGGAATGAGGATCGTTCGCTGGGTGCTGGCCGCGCTGGTGCTGCTTGTGGCGCTGTTCGAGGTGATGCCGGCGGGCCAGATCGCGGGCTACCGGCTGGGCTGGCTGGCGGCGACGACGCCGGACGAGATCCGGATGGTTCCGCTGATGAACGCGACCCCGTGGTGGATGCTGATCGCCTGGTTCGTCGATATCGGTGTCTACCTGCTGGCGGCCGTGCGTCTGATGCGCGGCCAGAAGGCCTTCCTGACCTATCTGCTGGGGTTCGCGATCAATCTGGCGGCGTGGACCTACTACTCGCGCTGGCCCGTCTACCAGCAGGTGTTCAGTCCGGCCGAATTGCGCTCCGACTACGTGATCTTCGCCGTGATCGCGGCGATCGGCGCGGCCATCTTCGTCGCGGAACGACGGCGGCCGGCTTGAACCGCTTCGCCTCGCGGGCGAGTTGACCCTCCGTGCGGGGCGAGTAAGGGTCGCCGCTCAAGCTGGAGGGCCGGATGGCCGATACCTACGACGTCGTGATCATCGGCGGCGGCCCGGGCGGCTACAACGCCGCGATCCGCGCCGGGCAGCTGGGCCTGAAGGTCGCCTGCGTAGAGAGCCGCGAGACGCTGGGCGGCACCTGCCTCAACGTCGGCTGCATGCCTTCCAAGGCGCTGCTGCACGCCTCCGAGCTCTTTGAGGCCGCCGGCAAGGACTTCAAGGCGCTGGGGATCGAGGTGACGCCCAAGCTGAACCTGCCGGTGATGATGAGCCAGAAGGCCGAATCGGTGGGCGCCCTGACCAAGGGCGTCGAGTTCCTGTTCAAGAAGAACAAGGTGGACTGGGTCAAAGGCCATGGCCGCATCGCCGGCCCGGGCAAGGTTGAAGTGACCGGCGCGAATGGCGCGAAAACGACGCTGGAGGCCAAATCCATCGTCATCGCGACAGGATCCGAACCCTCGCCGCTGCCGGGTGTGGCGGTGGACCAGATCCGCATTGTCGATTCGACCGGGGCGCTCTCGCTGCCGGAGGTTCCTGGCAGCCTGATCGTGATCGGCGCGGGGATCATCGGCCTGGAGCTGGGCTCGGTCTGGCGGCGACTGGGGTCGGCGGTGACGGTGGTGGAGTTCCTGGACCGGATCACCCCCGGCGCCGACGCGGAGATCGCCAAGACCCTGCAGCGCAGCCTGACCAAGCAGGGGATGACCTTCAAGCTGTCGTCCAAGGTCACCGGGGCCAAGGCCGGGGACAACGGCGTGGAGCTCACCGTCGAGCCGGTAGCGGGCGGCGAGGCCGAGACGCTGAAGGCCGACTATGTGCTGCTGGCGGTGGGGCGCCGGCCGTTCACCGCCGACCTCGGCCTGGAGAGCGTGGGGATAACCCCCGACAAGCGCGGCTTCATCGAGACCGACCATGGCCGCACCTCGGCCGAGGGTGTCTGGGCGATCGGCGATGCGACCCACGGGCCGATGCTGGCGCACAAGGCCGAGGAAGAGGCGGTGGCGGTGATCGAGACCATCGCCGGGCATGCCGGGCACGTGGACTACGGCGTGATCCCGTCCGTGATCTACACCGCCCCCGAGGTCGCCTGGGTGGGCAAGACCGAGGAGGAGCTGAAGGCCGAGGGCGTGGCCTACAAATCCGGCAAATTCCCCTTCACCGCCAATTCCCGGGCCAAGATCAACCACGAGACCGAGGGCTTCGTGAAGGTGCTGGCGGACGCGGCCAGCGACCGGGTGCTGGGCGTGCACATGATCGGCCCGCAGGTGGCCGAGATGATCGGCGAATATTGCGTCGCCATGACCTTCGCTGCGGCGAGCGAGGACATCGCCCGCACCTGCCATCCGCACCCGACCCGCTCCGAGGCCCTGCGCCAGGCGGCCATGGGGGTGGAGGGCTGGACGATGCAGGCATGACGGAGGTCATCCGGCGGGCGCGGCCGGATGAGTTGATGGCCTGCGCCGAGCTCTACGAACGGGTGGTGACGGCGACCTTCACTTGGTTCGACCTCAAGGACATGCAGTCCTATTTCCTGAAGGATGCGGATCAGGAGGAGGTCTATGTCGCCGTCGAAGGCGATAGGATTCTCGGCCTCGCGGCCTTCTACCGGCCCGAGGACTTCCTCCATTCGCTGTATGTCGACGTCGGCCAGAAAGGCCGGGGCGTGGGTCTTAGGCTGCTGCGGCATATCGATTCGATCGCGCGCCGGCCGGTTTCGCTGAAGGTGCAGATGCTGAATTTCGGCGCGCGCCGGTTCTATGCGCGAGAAGGGTTCAAAGTGCTGGAGGCGGGGGGCGCGCCGTTGCCCTCCAAGGATCGCTGGCTGCGGGTCTGCCGCGCCGGGCCGGCGGACGCGCCGTCGCCGGAACCCAGGCTGGACATCGAAGAGGCCCGGTCGGACGAGGACCTCGATCTGTGCGCGGCGCTCTACGAGCATGTGGCGGCCCGACACGCCGCATGGGAGCCGGCCGAGTTCCGCACGGCCTCATCCAAGCGCGCCTCTTTCGACGGCGAGATCGTGCTCAGCGCCAAGGAGCATGGCGTGCTTGCCGGCTTCGCTGCCTTCACGGCCGATGACGCCTTCGTGCACAGCCTGTTCGTGGAGCCGCAGGGCCATGGGACGGGCCCGGCGCTGCTGCGGGCCGTGGGGCGGCTGCTCGGCCGGCCGTTCCAACTCCATTGCGACGAACGCAACACCGCCGGTCTGCGTTTCTATGAGCGCAACGGGTTCACGCGGATCGGGGTGGAGGACCGCGAGACCTATCGCATGATTAAGCTGCGCAGCGACGGCCGTTGGGTTTAAGATTCGGCCGTCCGCACTGAAGGAGGCCGCCATGCGCATTCTTCTGGCCGCCGCCGCCCTGGCGATCCTCGCCGGCCCGGCCCTCGCCGATCCCACGCAACCTGCCGCCCCCAGCCAGCCCCCGGCTTTGCGCGGCAGCGCCCTGCCCGAGCGCCAGTTCAGCAACTGCGACGAGAACGGCCTGCGCCGCGCCGAAGACCTGCGCCGCGCCCCCGTCCATCTCTACCGGCTGGGCCAGCTTCCGCCGGCCGATATGCACCTCCTGGTGATCCGGCAGGTGGGCGGATGCAGCGTGCCGACGATCGTCGTCCACGACGTGGAACGCAACATCACGCTGCGCGCCCGCTGAGCGCGGCGGCGATCACTGTGGCCGGGGCGGCTACGGCTTCGATCTGATCCATCCGGCATTGCCGGGGCGCCTTGTCGGGCCGCCATCGGACGAGACTGGTCCCGTGGCGGAAGCGACAGCCGGTGACATGGTCGTAGCGCACCTCCACCACCAGCTCCGGGCGCAGCGGCTCCCAGGCGGCCGAACGCTCGGTGCTCCAGCGGCTGGGACCGCCGGGCGCATCGCCGGTGAAGCCGGGCGGCTCGATCAGGGCTTCGAGGCGGCGGGTGAGTTCGGCACGTTCGGCGTCGAAGATGGTGCTGGTGAAGCCGACATGATCGAGCCTGCCGGCGTCGTCGTAGAGTCCCAGCAGCAGCGAGCCCACCTGCCGGCGAGACGCCAGGTAGCGGAAACCGCCGACCACACAATCGGCCGTGCGCAGGCGCTTGACCTTCACCATCGCACGCTCGCCGGGCGCGTAGGGAGCGTCGGCGCGCTTGGCGACAACCCCGTCGAGACTGCCGCCGAGGCGGGCAAGCCAGCCTTCAGCGGTTCTGCGGTTCTCGGTGTAGGGCGACAGGCGCAGGGCCGGACTGCGGGCCTCGGCGAAGAACGCCTCGAGCGCTGCGCGGCGCTCGGCGAGCGGCAGGGTCGCGATCACATTTCCATGCAGCACCAGGGCGTCGAATAGGACGAGGGTGGACGGCGTCTCGGCGGCGAGTTTGCGGATGCGGCTCTCGGCCGGATGCAGGCGCATCTGCAGGGCGTCGAAGACCACGACGCCGTCCGCGGCGATGATCAGTTCGCCGTCGATCACGAAATCGTCGGCTTCCAGCTTCGCCAGAGCCTCGGCCATCTCCGGGAAGTAGCGGGTGAGCGGCTTGCCGGACTTGGCGAAGAGCGCGACCTCGTCTTTCGATTTGACCGCCAGACAGCGGAAGCCGTCCCATTTGGGTTCGTAGCGCCAGCCGGGGCCGCGGGGCAGCTCTTCCGCCCGCCGCGCCTCCATCGTTTCGAAAGGCATCGACTCAGGCCGGGCGGTCCCGGATTCGTCACTTTGGGTGCGCATGGCCGGAGTCAAAGGCCGTCCGGACACGCAACGTTCCCTTACAGAGTACGCGCAAGGTTTCGTGATCTGACAGGGAACAGGACCGGGTGTTCACTCGTCTCCGGTACTCAGGAGAGGAGAGCGCCAATGGCTGTCGAAGCCCGTATCCGCGAACTGGGTCAACGTCACCAGACGTTGGAGCGCGCGATCGAGGATGAGATGAGCCGTCCCGCGGCGGATGACGCCAGACTGAAGGAGCTGAAGCGACAGAAGCTCAGGCTCAAGGAGGAGATGGAGGCCCTGCGCTCGCAGGTCCACTAGCTCTGCTGTGACGAAGTAGCTCGCCGCGGACGTCGGGGGACGGTCGCCTGCGGCGGCGCAGAGGCGTAGAACGCGGCATGGACGTCGATGCGCTCATGCTGTCGCGACTTCAGTTCGCCTTCACCATCGCGTTCCACATTATCTTTCCCAGCTTCACCATCGGCCTGGCGAGCTTCCTCGCCGTGCTGGAAGGCCTGTGGCTGACGACCAGGCGGCCGGCGTTCCGCACGCTCTACCTCTTCTGGGTGAAGGTGTTCGCACTCTCGTTCGGGATGGGCGTCGTCTCCGGCGTGGTGATGAGCTACGAGCTCGGCACCAACTGGAGCGTATTCTCGCGCATGGCCGCGCCGGTGATCGGGCCACTGCTGGCGTTCGAGGTGCTGGCCGCATTCTTCCTGGAATCGAGCTTCCTGGGCGTGATGTTGTTCGGCTGGCGCCGGGTGGGCCGCGGCCTGCATTTCCTGGCGACGGTCCTGGTGGCGATCGGCACGCTGATCTCGGCGTTCTGGATCATCTCGGCCAATTCCTGGATGCAGGTTCCGGCCGGACACGGCTATGCCGGCGACGGCTCGCTCGTGGCTCTGGACTGGTGGGCGGTGATCTTCTCGCCGACCTTCCCCAGCCGCCTCGTCCATATGGTGCTGGCGGCGTATCTGACGACCTCGCTGGTGGTGGGCGCCGCCTCGGCGTTCCGGCTGCTGAAGGCGCCGGGTGAGGGCGAATCGAAGATCGCGCTGCGGATGGCGGTGGGCATGTTCGCCCTGGTGGCGCCCCTACAGCTGGTGGCCGGGCACATTTCCGGCGAGATGGTGCGGCTGCACCAGCCGTTGAAGCTCGCCGCCATCGAGGCGATCTGGCGCACCGGCCCGGACCAGCCGCAGGTGCTGGCGGGGCTACCGGATCGAAGCGCCGCCGCGACGCACGTCGAGATCGCCGTGCCCGGGGTCGGCAATTGGATCCAGGGCGTGGCTCGCTCGGAGGTGCTGCAGGGCCTCGACGCCTATCCGCGCGGCGACTGGCCGGTGGTGTGGCTGGTGTTCTGGAGCTTCCGGGTGATGGTGGGGCTGGGCTTCGCCATGATCGGGTTGGGCCTCTGGGGCGCCTGGCTCTGGGCGCGGGGCGGGCTGGATTCCGCGCGATGGTATCTTCGGGCCGCCGTGGCGATGGGGCCGGCGGGGTTCGTGGCGGTGATCTGCGGGTGGATCGTCGCCGAGGCCGGGCGCCAGCCCTACCTGATCTACGGCGTCTTGCGCACCAGTGCGGCGGTCTCGCCGGTGCGGGCTGGGGCGGTCTCGGCCTCGCTGCTCGCCTTCATGGTCATCTACGCCGTCGTGTTCACCGCGGGCGCGCTCTACATCCTGCGCCTGCTGGCCCAGGGTCCGGCCGCGGGCGCGGGCGAACCGCCGCCGGACGTGCCCCGCGCGCCCGGCTCGGCGCTGGCGGCCGCGCCGGAGGAGGCGTGATGGACCTGCCGCTGATCTGGGCCGGACTGATCGCGCTGGCGGTGCTGATGTATGTGCTGCTGGACGGCTTCGACCTCGGGATCGGCATCCTCTTCCCGCTGGCGCGCTCGCCGGCCGAGCGCGACGCGATGATGAACGCCATCGCCCCGTTCTGGGACGGCAACGAGACCTGGCTGGTGCTGGGCGGCGGCGGCCTGCTGGCGGCTTTCCCGGCGGCCTATGCGGTGCTGATGCCGGCCTTCTATCTGCCGGTGATCGCCATGCTGCTGGCGCTGATCCTGCGGGGCGTGGCCTTCGAGTTTCGCCTGCATGGGCGAAGGCGCGGCAAGGCGGGCTGGACCTTCGCCTTCGCCGCCGGGTCGCTCGCCGCCACCTTCGCCCAAGGGATCGTGCTGGGCGGTTTCGTCGAGGGTGTGGTGACACGCGACGGCGCCTTCGCCGGCGATGCGCTGGACGTGCTGAAGAGCCCCTATGTCTACCTCGTCGCCGCCGGCCTGGTGGCCGGATACGCGCTCCTGGGGGCCGGTTGGCTGATCTGGCGGACGGAAGGGCGGCTGCAACGCGACGCCCGGCGCTGGGCGGCGACGTTCGGCGGGCTCGCGAGCGCCATCCTGTTCGTGGTCTCGATCGTCACCCTGTTCGTCAACAGCCGGGTCGGGGAGCGCTGGGGCTTCTTCCGGGGCGGCGTGGATTTCGCCCGCCTGGCGCCCCTGCTCGCGGTCCCGGCGGTCGGGCTCGCCGGCGCGGTGATGCTGGGGATGGGTCTGCTTCGTCGCTCGCACCATTGGCCGTTCCTGGGCGCGGTGACGATGTTCCTGTCGGGCTACGCCGGGCTGGCGGTGAGCGCCTTTCCCTATGTCGCGCCCTACGACCTGACGATCTGGCAGGCGGCCAACGCCCGCAGCGCCCTTGTGTTGATGCTCGGCGGCGCCGTTCTGCTGATGCCCCTGATCCTCGGCTACACCGCGTTCGTCTACTGGCTGTTCCGCGGCAAGGTGGCGGCTGATGCCGGCTATCATTGAGCCGCCGCCGGAGGGCGCCGAGACGCGGCCGCTGGGCCCGCGCCTCGCCTGGTTCGCGGCGATCGCGGCCGCCAGCGCCGGGATTGTGGCGGTGATCGCCTATGCGCTGAGGGCGCTGCTGCGCTAAGGCTCGGCGATGAGCGCAGACTGCCGCCTCTATCTGATCACCCCGCCGGTCATCGAGGATCTGGCGGCGTTCGGCCGCCTTTTGGCGGCGGCCTTGGAGGCCGGCGATGTCGCCGCCCTGCAGATCCGGCTGAAGGACCAGCCCGAGGCGGTGATCTCGGCGGCGGTGGACGTGCTTGGGCCGATCTGCCGCTCGCGGGGCGTCATGTTGATCCTCAACGACGATCCAGCGCTGGCGGCGAGGCTGGGCTGCGACGGCGTTCATATCGGCCAGTCGGACACGCCGCTGCGCGAAGCCCGCGCGCTGATGGGCCGCGAGGCGGTGATCGGGGTCACCTGTCACGACAGCTTGCACCTGGCCATGGAGGCGGCGGAGGGCGGCGCGGACTATGTGGCGTTCGGAGCATTCTTCCCGACGGCAACCAAGGAGACGGTGCATCGGCCGGATCCTGAACTGCTGACCGGCTGGCAGGCGGACATGCTGATCCCCTGCGTCGCCATCGGCGGGATCACCGCCGAAAACGCCCGCGGACTGGCCGCGGCGGGGGCGGACTATCTGGCCGTCTCATCAGGAGTCTGGAGCTATCCGGCGGGCCCGGCAGCGGCGGTGAAGGCCTTCAACCGCGAGATGGCGGCCGGCGTTGCGGAACGGGCCGGGGGTTGACGCAAGCGCGCCGATAGCGTCTTGCGCGGCCATGACCACCCCCTCCGCCCTTCTGAAGGTGATGATCGACGCGGCCCGCAAGGCCGGGCGCAAACTGGCGCGGGATTTCGGCGAGGTGGGCGAGCTGCAGGTCTCGCGCAAGGGCGTCGCGGACTTCGTCTCGGCGGCGGACCTGGCGGCCGAACAGACCCTGTTCGAGGAACTGGCCAAGGCGAGGCCCGGCTACGGCTTCCTCGGCGAAGAGCGGGGGATGATCGAGGGCACAGACAAGACCCACCGCTGGATCGTCGACCCGCTGGACGGCACCACCAACTTCCTGCACGCGATCCCCCACTTCGCCACCAACCTTGCGCTGGAGCGCGATGGAACCATCGTGGCCGGGGTCACCTACAATCCCGCTACCGGCGATCTCTACTGGACCGAGAAGGGCAAAGGCGCGTTCTGGAACGACCGGCGCCTGCGGGTCTCGGCGCGTAGCCGCCTCGAGGATGCGGTGCTGGCCACCGGCATTCCCTATGCGGGCCATGGCCAGCATGCGCGGTTCTTGAAGGAGCTGCACCAAGTGACCCAGCGGGTGGCGGGCGTGCGCCGGTTCGGTTCGGCCTCGCTCGACATGGCTTTCGTGGCGGCCGGACGGTTCGACGCCTACTGGGAGCGTGATCTCGGGCCCTGGGACATCGCCGCCGGGATCCTGATGGTGACCGAGGCGGGCGGGAAAGTGACCAATGCCGACGGCGGCGAGGCCGTGCCGGAGGATGGGACCATATGCGCGGCAAACCCGGACCTGCACGGCCAGGTGGTCGCCCGGCTCAAAGCCGCGGCCTGACGCCGAAAGCCGCGCCGGCGAAGGCGCCGGCCAGGCGCGATGCGCAGGGCGGGGGCGGCGAGCGGCCGCTCTGGCTGTTCCTCACCGAGCCGGGGATCGCAGACCTCGCCCTGAAGGAACTGAAGGCCCGCAAGGTGGTGGGCCAGAAGACGCGGGCGACGAAGCTCTTCCTGCGCAACTACGACATGCTGGTGATCCCCGACAGCCAGGTGGCCGCGCCACCCAAGGACCTGCGCCTTTCGCTGCACGCTTTGGCCGCGCCGGTGTTCGGCCGGCGCAACATCACCGAGGGCCAACTGATGCGGCTCGCGGGCGCCTGGAGCCGCGAGCGGGCGGACGGGCTCGTCTCCTCGGTGGCCGGCAGCGCCTTCGTCCGCCAGGACCTGATGCGCTGGCTCGGCAAGCAGCTGCTGGCGCTGGGGATCGAAACGGAAGGGGCGGGCAAACGCCCCTGCTGGCTGATCGTCGTCGACGAGGCCTACTATTTCGGCTTCCCGCGCTTCAACCACCACGAAGCGCAGAGCCGGGACCGACCGCAGGACCGCACCGGCGCGCTGCCGCCGACCATCGCCGCGGCCCTGCTGTTCGCGGCGAAGCCCGGGCCCGGCGAGGTGATCTGGGATCCCGTCTGCGGCTCGGGAACGCTGCTGCGGGAGGCTCGGGCGATGGCGCCGAAGGCGGTGCTGATCGGCACCGACGCCGATCCGGCGGCGATCGCGCTGGCGGCGACCCTGTTGGGCGACACTGCGCAGCTGAAGGTGGCCGACGCGGCGAGCGCCGATCCAGGACGCGACGACGTCACCCTGACCATCGCCAACCTGCCCTGGGGGGTGCAGTACGAGAGCGAGGGCGGCAACGCGGCCTTCTACGAGGCGCTGCTGAGGAACGCTCTGGCGAGCGCCGCGCCAACCTGGCGCGGCGTCTTCATCACCAGCGATGGACCGGCGCTCAGGGCCGCGGTGCGGGCGGTAGGCGGGTTGTCGGCCCGCGAGGCCGCGACCCCGAAGGTGCGCGGGCGCGAAGCCGGGATCTGGATCGTGGAGCGTTAGGCCGCCAAGTCACCCAGGAGGCGCTGGGCGGCGGCCCTGGGGTCGGCCGCGGCGGTGATCGGCCGGCCGACGACGATGTGGCTGGCGCCGGCGGCGAAGGCGTCGGCGGGCAAGGCGGGGCGGGCCTGGTCGTCGGCGCCGGACCAGGCGGGCCGCACGCCCGGTGTCACGACCAGGAAATCGGGTCCGGCGATGCGGCGCACGAGGGCCGCTTCGTGCGGCCCGGAGACCACGCCGTCGAGGCCCGCCGCCATGGCCTGCCGGACGCGGCGTTCCACCAGGGCCTCGACGCCCATGCCGTAGCCGATCTCGGCCAGGTCCTGGCCCGAAAGGCTGGTCAGCACGGTGACGCCGATGATCTTCATGTCCGTGGCGGATCCGCGGCCGCGGATCGCGGCAGCCATGACCTGGGGCTCGGCATGCACGGTTAGGAGGTCGCAGGCGCCCGTGGCTGCGATGGCGGCGGTCGCCTTTTCAACGGTGGCGCCGATGTCGTGCAGCTTCCAGTCGGCGAAGACGAAGCGGCCCCGTCGCTTCAGATCGGCGGCCATGGCCATGCCGCCGTTGGCCAGGAGCTGCAGGCCGATCTTGTAGGCGCTGACGCTTTCGCCCAGCCGCTCCACCAGCGCCTCGGCCTCGGCCCGGGTGGGCACGTCCAGGGCGACGATCACCCGCGGATCGGCGGCGAGCGCGGGGACCGAACGGTCCAGGGCGGCGGCGGGCATGGTCGCTCTCCATCGGCGCGCAAACGGGCGCGCTCGGCAAGGTCAACTGATTCAGGCTAGGCTGGGATGATGAGCGAGGCCGAATTCGCCGTCAATTTCTTCATCGCGCTCTTCGCGCTGATAGATCCGGTGGGGAACGTGCCGCTGTTCGCCGCGGCGACGGCCCGGGCGACGCCGCCGGCCAGGCGGCTGACCGCCTTCTACATCGCCGCCTTCGTGGCGGCGTTCCTAACCCTGTTCTACCTGACCGGCATCCGCGTCCTGCAGTTCTTTGGCATCTCGCTGCCGGCGTTCCGCATCGCCGGCGGCATCCTTCTATTGCTACTGGGCCTCGACATGGCCCGCGGGCAGGTGACCGCCGACATCGCCGAGACCGGCGAGGACGGCGAGCCGCTCTCCACCCGGGCGTATGCGATCAAGCGTTTCGAAGGCCTGATCACGCCCTTCGCCATGCCGCTGCTGATCGGGCCTGGGGCGATTTCGACGGTGATCATCTATGCCGGCGAGGCCGGGCGGCTCGGCCTTGCCGGGCTCGGCGTCGGCATCGGCGTGATCGGGGCGGTTTCGGCCGCGACGCTGATCACGTTCTGGCTGACCGGCTCGATCAGCCGGCTCCTGGGCCGGATCGGCATGATCGTCGTGGTGCGGGTGCTGGGCCTGATCCTCTGCGCCATGGCCGTGCAGTTCGTGCTGGCGGGCGTCTCCGGAGCCACCGTCGGCCTGATGCGGCCGGAAGTGGCGACGCCGTACGGACCTTAGGCCTTTCGGGCCCTCGCCAGCGGCCCGGAGATCAGGGCCATCAGCCAGTCGTCGGGGGCGATCTTGGAGACGGCGGCGATGGCTTTGTTGGCGGCGCCGGTGACGCAGATGGCGCGGTTGGCCTCGCAGGCCTCGTAACCGGCGGCGGCGACCTCGTCAGCGCCCAGCCAGACCCAGTCCGGCGCGGTGGCCTGCACCTCGTCGCGGGTGCCGGTGACATCGTGGAATTCCGAATAGGTGAAGCCGGGGCAAAGCGCGCTGACGTGGACCCCGAAGTCGCGCGTTTCCATGTGCAGGCTCTGGGAGAACTTGACCAGGAATGCCTTGGAGGCGGCATAAAGCGTGGCGCCGGGGGTTCCGGGAACCAGGCCCGCCAGCGAGGCGACATTCACGATGCGGCCGAAACGGCGCTCGATCATGCCGGCCAGCACTTTGTGGGCGAGCTCGCAGGGGGCGAGCGTCATCACATGCAGGAAGTCGCGGTGCCGCTCCCATGAGGAGGCGGCGTAGGAGCCGGGAACGCCGTAGCCAGCATTGTTGACCAGCGCATCGACGCTGCGCCCTTCTGCGGCGATGCGAGCGAGGATGGCGTCGGGGGCGCCGGGGTCGGCCAGGTCGGCGCCGATGATCAGGCTTTGGGCGCCATGGGCGAGGCTGACCTCGGAGGCGATGGCCTCCAGCCGGTCGGTGCGGCGGGCGGTCAGCGCCAGGTCGTAGCCATGGGCGGCGTAGATGCGGGCGAAGGCGGCGCCGATTCCCGCCGAGGCGCCGGTGACAAGGGCGAGGCGGCGGCTCATGGGCGGTGGGCGCGGCCTTCCGTCGCGGCGGCGGGGCGGGGTGGCGGCATCGGCGGCGGCAAATCCTTCAAGATCGCTTGAAACCTAAGCGCGCCCTGCTTGCGTTGGAACGGAAATGTTCGTCCCATACGGCGGTTCAGGGGTGCGATTGAACGCAGTCAAGATTGGGTGTATCGCGCGCCGCCGTTCTTATGGGAGGGTGGCCGAAGAAGAATCGCGTTCTTCGGTCTGTCTCCCCTTGGAGATCGAATTTGGCTGTTGAAGCCCAGGGCGCCCCGATCGCCAAGGAAGCCGAGGCGCCCGTCCTTACCGACGGCCATGCCAAGGGACACGGGTTCTGGGCGCTGGCGCTGGGCGCCATCGGCGTCGTGTTCGGCGATATCGGCACGAGCCCGCTCTATGCGCTCCGCGAAGCCATGGTGCACGCCGCCGGCCGCGTGGCGATCGAGGAGGCGGCGCTGGGGATGGTCTCCCTGGTGCTCTGGACCCTGACCCTGATCGTCACGGTCAAGTACGTGGTCTTCCTGATGCGGGCCGACAACAAGGGCGAGGGCGGCACGCTCGCGCTGATGGCGCTGGCCCAGCGGCTGGTCACCGGCCGCTCGCGGGCAATCTTCATGCTGGGGGTGATCGGCGCGGCTCTGTTCTACGGCGACGGCATGATCACGCCGGCGATCTCGGTGCTGTCGGCGGTCGAGGGGATGGGGGACGCGCCGGGCATCGGCCACCTGATGAACCCCACGCTCGTGCTGGGCGCTGCGATCGTGATCCTGGTTTCGCTGTTCATGGTGCAGGCGCGGGGCACGCACCGCATGGCCTCGCTCTTCGGGCCGATCACGGCGCTCTGGTTCCTGGCGATCGGGGGCCTGGGCGTCTACCATATCATCCAGGATCCGTCGGTGTTCCGGGCGCTGAGCCCCTGGTATGCGGCGCGCTTCCTGTTCGGCCACGGCATGCTGGGGTTCGTGATCCTCGGAAGCGTGTTCCTGGCGGTCACCGGCGCCGAGGCGCTCTATGCCGACATGGGGCATTTCGGGAAGAACCCGATCCGCGCCGCCTGGCTGGTGCTGATCTTCCCCTGCCTGACGCTCTGCTACATGGGTCAGGCGGCTCTGGTGATCCACAACCCGGCGGCGGCCGAGGATCCGTTCTGGAACATGGTGCCGCAGATCGCCTATTGGCCGGTGCTGCTCTTGGCCACCGCCGCCACCGTGATCGCCAGCCAGGCGGTGATCACCGGAGCCTTCTCCATGACCCAGCAGGCGGTGCAGCTGCGCATCCTGCCCAGGCTGGACATCAAGCGCACCAGCGAGACCCAGGCCGGGCAGATCTTCGTGCCGGCGGTGAACACCTTCCTGATGATCGGGGTGCTGGTGCTGCTCGTGCTGTTCCGCAACTCCCACAACCTCGCCTCGGCCTACGGCATCGCCGTCGCCGGAGCGATGTTCGTCGACACGCTGCTGGCCTATGTGATCGTCAGGAGGATGTGGCACTGGAAGCTGTGGCAGGCGGCGCTGCTGCTGTTGCCGCTCGCCTCGCTCGACATTGCCTTCATCTCCTCGAACCTCCTGAAGTTCATGCACGGCGCCTGGCTGCCGCTGGCGCTGGGCGCCGGCATGGTGACGCTGATGTACACCTGGACCCGGGGGACGGAGATCCTCTCCGACAAGACCCGGCGCGATTCTGTGCCGTTGTCGGAACTGGTTGAGATCCTGCGGGCCCGGGCGCCGCACCGCACCCCGGGCACGGCGATCTTCCTGACCTCCGAGGCCGACGTGGCGCCGGTCGCGCTGATGCACAACCTCAAGCACAACAAGGTGCTGCACGAGAAGAACGTGATCCTTTCGGTGCGGACGGCCGAGACGCCGCGGGTGCGGGACGACGACCGGGTGCTGATCGAGCCGGTGAACGAGGACTTCAAGAAGGTGATCGTCACCTACGGCTTCATGGAAAGTCCGAACATTCCCAAGGCGCTGAACCAGTGCCGCAAGCTGGGGCTGAAGTTCGACATCATGGCGACGAGCTTCTTCCTCGGACGCCGCTCGATCCTGCCGTCGGCGAGGAGCGGGATGCCGCTCTGGCAGGACAAGCTCTTCATCTTCCTGATGAAGAACGCCGCCAACCCCACCGACTTCTTCAAGATCCCGCCCAACCGCGTGGTCGAGATGGGCGCGCAGGTTACCGTCTAAACGGCTGTCACCCTATCCGTCTCGCGGTCCTGCGGCCCGCGATCCACCTTCCCCTGAGGGGAAGGATTTCCATTCGTTGGGCCGCAAGAGATCAGGAACTCCTTTCCTCCAGCGAAAAGTGTCATCGCCGCCGAACGGCGTGAGGCGGCGATGACAGATAGGGTGGACCCTGGACGCCGCTCGCCATCCGACTATCGTCGCGCTCCAACCTCAAGTCGGGAGCTCCCCATGATCGTCACCACCACCAACGACGTCCCTGGCCAGAAGATCGCGCAGCATCTGGGCATCGTGCGCGGCATCACCGTCCGCTCGCGCAGCGTCGTGGGCAATTTCGCCGGCGGCATCCAGTCCCTGTTCGGCGGCAAGCTCTCGGTCTTCGTCGACCTGGCCGAAACCGCCCGGAAGGAGGCCTACGAGCACATGGTGGACCACGCCACTCAGGCCGGCGCGAACGCCATCATCGGCATGCGATACGACGCCAACGAGATCATGGAAGGCATCACCGAGGTGCTGGCCTACGGCACGGCCGTGGTGCTGCAGCCGGCCTAGATGGCCGAGTGGCGCCAGCCCTTCTCGGAGCTCTGGGACAAGCTGGAGGCTTCGGGGGACACCCGTTTCGCCGTGGCCCTGCGCCACGGCACGATGCGGGCGCTGCTCTATGCGCCCAAGGGAACTGATCCGCAGACGCCGCACCGGCAGGATGAGATCTATATCGTCCAGTCCGGCAGCGGGACCTTCACCAAGGGCGATGAGCAGTTTCAGTTCGGTCCCGGCGACGTGATCTTCGTCGAGGCCGGGGCCGAGCACCGCTTCAGCTTCTTCTCCGACGATTTCGCCGCCTGGGCGGTGTTCTGGGGGCCAGAGGGCGGGGAGTGATCGGGCGCGAGGGTTGAAAACGGAGCCGCTAGGGCCTTAAAGGGCGCCCTTCCTCCAGCCGGACCCCTCCATGCCCGAAGCCCCCGTGAAGAAAGTCGTCCTCGCCTATTCCGGCGGGCTGGACACCTCGATCATCCTGAAGTGGCTGCAGGATCAGTATGGCTGCGAGGTGGTGACCTATACGGCCGACCTCGGCCAGGGCGAGGAGCTGGAGCCGGCGCGCCAGAAGGCGCTGAAGCTCGGCATCAAGCCCGAGAACATCTTCATCGACGACGTGCGCGAGGAGTTCGTGCGGGATTTCGTGTTCCCGATGTTCCGGGCCAACACCGTCTATGAGGGCCAGTACTTGCTTGGGACGTCGATCGCCCGGCCGCTGATCGCCAAGCGTCAGATCGAGGTGGCCCGCAAGGTGGGCGCCGACGCCGTCAGCCACGGCTCCACCGGCAAGGGCAACGACCAGGTCCGCTACGAGGTCTCTTACTATGCGCTGGAGCCCGATATCCGGGTGATCGCGCCCTGGCGGGAATGGGACTTCAAGGGCCGCGAGGCGCTCAACGCCTATGCCGAGGAGCACGGCATCCAGATCGACAAGGGCAAGTCCAACGAGAAGCCGTTCAGCGTGGACGCCAACCTGCTGCATTCCTCATCCGAGGGGCTGGTGCTGGAGGATCCGGGCGTCGAGGCGCCGGAATACGTGCACATGCGCACCATCGCGCCTGAGAATGCGCCGGACAAACCCGAGATCTTCACCATGGATTTCGAACGGGGCGACCCGGTGGCGATCGACGGGGTGAAGCTGTCGCCGGCGGCTTTGCTGACCAAGCTGAACGAACTCGGCCACCGCAACGGCGTCGGGCGCCTCGACCTGGTGGAGAACCGCTATGTCGGGATGAAGTCCCGCGGCGTCTATGAGACGCCGGGCGGCACGATCCTGCTGCACGCGCACCGGGGGATCGAAAGCATCACCCTCGACCGGGGCTCCATGCACCTGAAGGACGATCTGATGCCGCGCTATGCGGCGCTGATCTATAACGGTTTCTGGTTCTCGCCGGAGCGCGAGATGTTGCAGGTGGCGATCGACCATTCGCAGGCGATGGTCACCGGTCAGGTGAGGATCAAGCTCTACAAGGGCAACGTCACCGTCATCGCCCGCACCAGCCCTTACAGCCTGTACGACCAGGAACTGGTGACCTTCGAGGAAGGCAAGACCGCCTACGACCACCGCGACGCCGGCGGCTTCATCAAGCTGAATGCGCTGCGCCTGCGCGTGCAGGCGAAGCGCGACCGGAAGAACCGCTAGGCCGCCTCGCCGCCGAACTGCAGCCGGGCGAGCCGCGCATAGAGGCCGCCGCGGGCGAGAAGCTCGGGGTGCTTGCCCTCCTCCACCACCTTCCCCTCGTCCATGACGATGATGCGGTCGGCCTTCAGGACCGTGGCCAGCCGATGGGCGATGACGAGGGTCGTGCGCCCGCGCATGGCGTCGTCCAGAGCGCGCTGCACCAGTTGCTCATTCTCGGCGTCGAGGGCGCTGGTGGCTTCGTCGAGCAGCAAGATGGGGGCGTGGCGGACGAGGGCGCGGGCGATGGCGACGCGTTGGCGCTGGCCGCCGGAAAGGGTCTTGCCGCGCTCGCCCAGCGGCGTGTCGTAGCCTTGCGGCAGGGCGGACAGGAACTCCTCCGCCTCCGCGGCCCGGGCGGCCGCCTTCAGGTCATCGACGCTGGCGTCCTCGCGCCCGAAACGCAGGTTCTCCAGGGCCGAGCCGGAGAACAGCGGGGCCTCCTGGGAAACGAGCGCTATGCGGGACCGGATCTCGGCCGGATCGGCGCGGGTGAGGGTGACGCCGTCGATGGCGACGGCGCCGGATTGCGGATCGTAGAAACGCAGCAGCAGACGGAAGACCGTGCTCTTGCCGGCCCCGGAGGGCCCCACGAGGGCGACGCGCTCGCCCGCCTTCACGGTCAGCGAGAACCCGTTCAGCGCCGGCAGGTCGGCGCGGCCGGGATAGGCGAAATGCACGCTATCGAAGGCGATCTCCCCACGTGGGGGAACGGGCATCGGGAGGGGTTGGGGCGGCGCTTGGATGGCGGGCTCGGCGTCGAGGATCTCGGCAATGCGCTCCATGGCCCCAGCGGTCTTCTGCACCTCGCCCCAGGATTCCCCGAGCGCGCCCACAGCGCCGGCGGCCATCACCGAAAGGATGACGAACTGAATCAAGGCGCCGCCGGTCATCGAGTGGTTCACGAAGACGGCGTGGGCGGCCCACCACATGATGACCCCGATGCCGCCGGCCACGAGCAGCATGACGAGGCTGGTCATCCCCGCGCGGGCGGCGATGCGGCGCACCGATGCGCGGAAGGCGAGTTCGACGGCGGCGGTGAAGCGCGCCCCGGCGCTGGCCTCACGGCCGAACGCCTGGACGGTGTCGAGGCCGTCCAACGTCTCGCCGGCATAGCCCACGGCGTCGGCGAACTTGGCCTGGGCGTCGGCGGAGAGGCGGCGCACGAGCCGGCCGACCAGGAACAGCGGGGCCAGCACCACCACGGCCAGGATCACCACGAATCCAGTCAAGTGCGGCGAGACGATCACCAGAAGGACGAGCGCCCCGATCACCGTAAGCAGATTGCGCAGCGCCACCGAAACCTGGCTCGCCACCAGGGTCTCGACGATGGCGATGTCGGTGGTCATCCGCGACAGCACCTCGCCGGTGCGGATGGTCAGAAAATAGCCCGGATCGAGGGTGAGCACCCGGCGGTAGAGGGCGATGCGCAGGTCCGCCACCATCCGCTCGCCGGCCTTGGTGGTGAAGAAGAAGCGCAGGCCCGTGGAGGCGGCCAATACAGCGACGACGGCCGCGAGCAGCAGGAACTGGCGGTTCAGCGCGTCGGCCGAGCCCACCGCGAAGCCGCGGTCCACCAAGAGGCGCGCAGCCGCGGTGATGCCGAGCGTCGCGGCGGTGGAGAAGACGAGGAAGAAGGTCGCGGCCGCCGCGTCCCATTTGTGGGCCAGGAGGAAGGGGGTGAGACGGGCCAAGGGGCGAAGGTCCCGCCGGCGCGGGCGAGCATCCATTTCGGCGGCCGCCTGGGCGGCTTCGACGGCGGACCGCGCGGCTTCGTCACTCATGCGCCAACACGCCCTCGTCGCTTGCCTTCATCGGCGCCCTCGTCTATAGGCGCGCATCCTTTCGCCCGCCTTTGCCGGCGGGTTTTTCGTTCGCCGCCAGTCGGTTGGATATACGCCCGATGAAACAAGACGCTCACCCCGACTATCACTTCATCACCGTGGTGATGACGGACGGCACGACCTATCAGACGCGCTCGACCTACGGCAAGGAAGGCGCGGAACTGCACCTGGATATCGATCCGAAGACCCATCCGGCCTGGACCGGCGGTCACCAGACCCTGCTCGACCGCGGCGGCCGCGTCAGCCGCTTCAACGCCAAGTTCGGCGCCTTCACCAAGAAGTAAGCGCGGCTGGGCCCTCGCGCCCACCACACCCCACGGGCCGTGGGCCGTGCGCTAGCTCGCGCCGAAGGCGTTGCGGAGGCGCTCGAGCTGGGCCTGGACGGGATGAGCCGGTTCGTCCTGGGCGGCGGCCTCCACATACATGCGCCGGTCGAGGTGGCGGACGCGGTCGAAGAGGCGTTCGGAGCGGTCGAGGAGATCGGTCAGCGGGCGCGGGATTTCGACGACATCCGCCGGCGCGGGGACCTTCTCGGGACCGACGCGGTAGCTTTCCTGGCAGGCGGCTTCCGGCGGCATGTCGCCTTCGCGAACGGCGCGCTGGACCAGCAGCCAGGAGGCCACCTGCATCAGCCGGGTGGTCAGGCGCATGGACTCGCTGGCATAGGCGAGCGCCGCGTTGCGCGAGAGCAGCTTGGAATCCTGACGGCCGGCGCCATCCAGATAGGCGGCGGTCTCCTCGACCAGGTCCATGCCTTCCTGGAACGTGCGTTCGAACAGCTCCGAGGCGGCGAAATCGCGGATCACGCCCGCGCGCCAGGCCGGGGTAGCGGCTTCCATCTTACGTCCTCATCCCCCAGTCACGCTTCGGCCCAACACGCTTCGGCGCAAGGCCGAAGAACTCGGAATACGGAGCAAAGGTGCAACCCCCGTGCCAGCCCGAGCGTCCCGTTTAGGCGCCCTCGCCTTTAGATTCCATTAGCTACGCGGCGTGAAGAAGGCGTCCGCCGCCGAGCGGCCGGCCCGTTTCTTCTCCTGCTGGGCGCGGGTGCGGGCGATTTCAGCCTCCAGAAGCTCGATCCGCTCGCCGAGCTCGTCGACGCCGAACACCTCCAGGTCTTCCTTCAGCGCCTCTGCCAGGGCTGCGCCGCGGCCGCGCCGGGGCTCCGCCGGTTCGTCCATGGCCGCTCTCCCTTTGCCGCAGGCCGTTCTCGGGTCTATCTGACGCCGGGCCGGCGCGAGGCGCAAGCGGGAGGACGACGATGGCGAACGGGATGATGACGGCGATCGCCGTGGAAGGCGGGCGCGGACCGGCCGAAGCGCTGAAGCCGGTCTCGATCCCGATTCCGACGCCGGGGCCCGGCCAGATCCTGGTGAGGGTACGCGCCGCGGGGGTGAACCGGCCGGACCTCGCCCAGCGCATGGGCTTCTATCCACCGCCGCCGGGTTCGCCCGACACGATGGGCCTGGAGCTGGCCGGCGAGGTGGTGAAGGGCGCCGGCCGCTGGAAGGAAGGCGACCACGTCTGCGCCCTGGTGGGCGGCGGCGGTTATGCCGAATACGCCGTGCTGGATGCGCGTCACGCGCTGCCGGTTCCGAAGGGCCTGTCGCTGGCCGAAGCCGCCTCGCTGCCGGAGACGGTGTTCACGGTCTACGCCAACACATTCGAGGGCGGGCGTCTGGCGGCCGGCGAGACCTTCATGGTGCATGGCGCGACCTCCGGCATCGGCGTGGCGGCCATCCAGATGGCCAAGGCCGCCGGCGCCAAGGTGATCGCAACCGCCCGGGGCGCGGCCAAGGCCGCCGAAGCGCGCCGGCTGGGCGCCGACGTCGCGGTGGATGCGACCACCGAGGACTTCGAAGCGGTGGCTAAGGCCGAGGGCGGCGTCGACGTGGTGCTGGACATGGTGGGCGGCCCCTATTTCGCGAAGAACCTGGAGGCGCTGAAGACCGGCGGGCGGATCGTCTACATCGCCTCGCAGGCGGGCGGGACGGTGGAGCTGCCGATCGGACGGCTCATGCAGAAGCGCGCTACGGTTACCGGCTCGACCCTGCGTCCCCGCGCGCCGGACGAGAAAGCGCGGCTCGCCGCCGAGGTGGAGCGGGTGGTCTGGCCCTGGATCGAGGCCGGCAAGGTGAAGGCGGTGATCGATCGCACCTTTCCCCTGGCCGAGGCCGGCGCGGCTCAGGCCTATCTCGAGAGCGGCGCCCATGTGGGCAAGGTGATGCTGCAGGTCTGAGCGGCCGTCCAAACTGCGGTCAAGCTCGGAACGCGCCGTCGAGCGGCGCCGTTAGTTCCCCAACGGACAGGCATGTCGCCGGTCCATCAGCGTTGGGAAGTTTCATGAGCACGAATCGTATCGAAGGGGCCGGGCGCAAAGCGGTGGGCGCCGCCAAGGAAGCCGTCGGCAAAGCCACGGGCGACAAGAGCCTGCAGGTGAAGGGCAAGGTGCAAAAGACCATCGGCGGCGCGCAGAACGCCGTCGGCAAGGCGCAGGACAAGGCCCGCGCCGCGGATCGCGACGCGCGCACCCGCTGAGGATGACCGGGCGCCGGGAGCTTCTCCCGGCGCCGCCCCCGCCGTGGCAGACATCCGCATCGGTTGTTCGGGATGGACCTACCGCGACTGGAAGGGGCCCTTCTATCCGGAGCGGATGAAGGACAGCGAGCGCCTGGGCTTCTACGCCGAGCGCTTCGACACCACCGAAATCAACGCCAGCTTCTACCGCCTGCCGTCCGAAGTCGCCGTGGCGGCCTGGCGGCGAAATGCGCCGTCCGGGTTCAGGTTCGCCTGGAAGGTCTCGCGCTTCATCACCCACAACAAGAAGCTGAAGGACTGCGAAGACCCGGTCACTCTGGTCTGGGGCCGCATGGCGCCGCTGGGCGAGCGGCTGGGACCGGCGCTGATCCAGCTGCCGCCGCAGCTGCGGCGCGATGACGAGCGGCTGGACGCGTTCCTGGCGCTCGTCCCCTGGGGCCGTTGCGCCGTCGAGTTCCGCCATCCCAGTTGGTACGACGATGCGGTGCTGGCGCTGCTCTCGCGGCGTGGCGCCGCCTTCTGCATCTCCGACCATCATTCGGCGCCCAGCCCCTGGGAGGTCACGACGGACTTCGCCTATGTCCGCGCCCATGGGCCGGGCGGCCGCTATCGGGGCCGCTACCCGGACAAAGCGCTCGAGGACATGGCGGCGCGGATCACCGGTTGGGCGGGCGAAGGGCGGGGCGTGTTCTGCTACTTCGACAACGACATCAAGAGCGCCGCGCCGTTCGACGCGCTGGCCCTGAGGCAACGCCTTGGCGCATCAGGCGAAATTGGCCGTTTATCTGTCGCCGGAAGCGGATTATAGCCTCATGGCATACCCCCGCCCGGCCGAAAGGCCGGGCGCCGCTGTTTTTGGAAGAACGCCATGGCCGACCAGATCCTGATGCCCAAGGCCACCGCCGTCTGGCTGGTGGACAACACCTCGATGACCTTCGAACAGATCGCCGACTTCTGCGGGCTGCATCCGCTGGAGGTGAAGGGCATCGCCGACGGCGAGGTGGCGCGCGATATCCGGGGCGCCGATCCTATCGCCAACGGCCAGCTGACCCGCGAGGAGCTGGACAAGGCGCAGGAAAATCCCAGCTACATGATGAAGGCGCACAAGAGCCGCCATGCTGAGCTTCTGAAGCCATCGAAGAAGGCGCCGCGCTATACCCCCGTCTCCCGCCGCCAGGACCGGCCGGACGCCATCGCCTGGTTCCTGCGCAACCATCCGGAGATCACCGACGCCCAGGTCTCCAAGGCGCTCGGCACCACCAAGGCCACCATCGACCAGGTGCGCAACCGCACGCACTGGAACTCCGCCAACATCAAGCCGGTGGACCCGGTGACGCTGGGTCTGATCGGCCAGCTGGAGCTGGACGCCCTGGTGAAGAAGGCGGCGGACAAGAAGGCCAAGGACGACGCCAAGAAGGGCGTCGCCCAGCCCGAGGGTCCGACCTTGCGGCCGGCCTCGGAGACGGGCGTGGTCGAGGGAGTCTCAGTGGAAGGCTCGCGCGACGAGGATGAGCCGGAAGAGCACCTGGTCGACGAGGACGAAGTCTTCGAGAACGACGAGGACTAGCGGCCAAACGCGACATTGCCGGCAACCGGCAACGCCGCTACGCAACGTCTGAAACCAGCCTGACCGCGCCGTGACCGCAGCCGCCGCCCCTCCGACCTACGACCTGGACTCGCTCGGCGGCCGGCTGCGGGCCTATGCGCATCTGGCGCTGGTCGACCATGGCTTCCTGCGCGTCGGTTTCCAGAACGCGCACTGGATCTCGGACGAGCTCCTGCGCACCAACCAGCCCTGGCCGTTCCAGTTGAAATGGTGGGCGAAGGCCGGGATCAGGACGGTGGTCAACCTCCGCGGCGCCAACGGCAGCGGCCTGCATGTGCTGGAGCGGGAGGCCTGTTCGCGCTTCGGCATGAAGATGGAGGACTTCACCATCTATTCGCGGGCCGTGCCGAGCGCCGAGCAGGTGCTGGCCGCCAAGGACCTGTTCGAGCGGATCGAATATCCGGCGCTGATGCACTGCAAGTCCGGCTCCGACCGGGCGGGCATCATGAGCGTTTTCTACATGCACTTCCGCAAAGGCCTGCCGCTGCGCGAGGCGGTCGAGCAGTTGTCGCTGCGTTTCGGGCATATGAGGGTCGGCCCCACCGGCAAGCTCGACTACACCTTCGAGCGCTACTTCGCCGAGGGCGAGCCGGCTGGACTCTCCTTCCTCGAATGGGTGCAGCGGCCCGACTACGACCCCAAGGTGATCGAAGCCGACTACCGCAGCAGCTGGTTCGGCCGCACGCTCACCGACACGGTGCTCCGCCGCGAATAAGCCCTATCCGGCCGGAACCCTCGACCCAGCCTCAGCCCGGTCCGGCGGACAGTCCGACGGGGCGCGAGTGAAGGTGAAGCCGCGGGGGCCTTCAGTCATCAGCAGCACGAAGGGCACGGTGGTCACCGGATCGCCGGAAGGACGGGTCACGTGGATCACCACCTGCACCGGGCCGGCGGCCAGGTCGGCGGGAGTGACCTGGTATTGCATAGCGATCTGCCGCGCGCCGTGGGACGCGTTGGAGAAGCCCAGCCGGCGCCAGAGGCCGTCCGGCCGGTCCGAGGTGGAGACGACGCCCGGGATGGCGAACTGGCCCGCCCGCTCCCAGCCGCCGCTCTCGCGGTTGATCACCTGCCCGTTCTCGTAGGTGGTGCGGGTCCAGGAGACCGAGAGACTCCAGCTGCCCCAGAGGCCACAGACGCCGACATCGCGCGGCGCCTGCTCCGCGCCGGCGGCGTTCTGCAGGAAGGCGGTCTGGAACGTGCCGTTGTCGGGCGAGGTCTCCACCCCCGCATAGACCTCGACGCCGTTGCGGCCGCGCCGGGCGCCGACCCGCAGCGAGACGCCGCTGGCTGGGTCGGAGAACACGGTCGACTCGCGATCGCCAAGGTGGCAGCGAACCAGATCCGGGCCGCTGGAACCACCGCCGCCGCCTCCGCCACCGCCGGCGAGGTTGCTGAGGGCGCCCAGCACCGCGTTGGTCGCGCGCTGGCGGGCCCGGGCCGACGAGCCCACGCGATTGTTGGGCCCGACGATGATCGGCCGCTTCTCGGGCGGGCAGGGCTCGCTCTCGCGCACATTGCCGCCGAGGCTGCCGCTCTCGGTGCGCCCGCCGGCGCCGGACGAGCCGCCCCGATCGGTTCGGCCGGTTCCACCGGTCGACGTCCCACCGGTGGAGGTTCCGCCTGTCGAGGTCCCGCCGGTGGAGGTCCCGCCTGTTCCATCCCCTGATGTTCCGCCTGAGCCGCCGGGCTTGGGGGTCTCGGGATTCCCGGGCGGGGAACCGGTGGTCTCGCCGCTCTGCTGCGGCGGCGGACAGTTGCGCTCGCAATCGTTCAGGGCCTGCGCCAGGGCGTGGATCTGAGCCAGCAGGGCCTGCAGCTGGGTCATGGTGCCGGCGGCCATGCCGCGCGTGCGCGGGTTGGCCATCTGCTGGTTATAGATGTCCTGCAGGTTGCTGTACTGGTCCACGACGGCGTTCAGCTGGTTGGCCAAAGCGCGGCAGGCCGGGCAGTTGGTAACCCGGTGGGTGAAGCTGGGAAGACCGCCGCCGGGGGGCGGAACGCCGGCGCCCTGGCCGCCCGGCACGCCGTTGCCCGGCGGTCCGCCGCCCGGCCCCGGACCGGGCGGCCGCGGGGCTCCGCCGCCGCCTGGATGGTGGGCGCGGGGCGGACAATCCACCGTGACATTGATGATGATGATCTGCTGGTAGCTGCCGGAGTCGTTCTCCACCGCGTAGTTCACCGTCGCCGTGCCGCTCGAATTGCCGTTGAGCGTGATGGCCCCGTTGGTGCCCATCCCAGCCCGTCCGCCTGTCGCCGAAACCACGGCGGGGTTGGTGGAGGTGGGCGTCGTTCGCCCGTAGCTGCCGGAATCGCGGGGCAGGTTGGGGGTGAACACCGCACCGTCGCAACCGATGGTCACGTTGTAGGTCTTGGTTTCCACTGTGGTGGCGGCGAACGCCGCGCCGGCGATCAGCACCGCGCCGGCCAGGGCGCCGAAGGCCGCGAAAAGCGCGCGGATATGGGCCTGCATCATTCCCTCCCTGGCGGGCGCCCGGGCGGCGCCTCACGCATTGAGCCGTGCGGCGGCTCAAGGTTCACAGCAAAAGGGGCGCAGGCGCAGGACAACCCCAGCCGACGCCGCAGAAAGGAAAGCTAGCACCAGAACTTGGGCTTGGCGAGGCGGGCGAACGCCGTTCGCCGGAGCGCTAGTGGGGGTGGTCCTCGTGGTCCTCGCCGACTTCGTGAGGATCCAGGAGGCGATGGGCGTGGATGATGAAATAGCGCATCAGCGCGTTGTCGACGGTCGCCTGCGCCTTGGCCTGCCAGGCGCGGTAGGCCTCGCGGTAGTTCGGGAAGGCGCCGACGAAATCGATGGCCTTCAGGTTGCGGAACTGGACGTCCTGGACGTCCGACAGTTCGCCGCCGATGACGAGGTGAAGCAATTGTTTGTCGGGCACGGGGAGGAACTCAGGGGTTTGGTCTGCGCAGGTCGATAGGCTCCGTGCGCTCCAAGATCAACGGCGCGAGGCCCGGGGCGGACGCCATCAGGCTGGCCTGCCAGGGATGCGGGCGGTTGTAGGTGAAAGCCCCGCCCTTGTGGTCGCACACCACCCCGCCCGCCTCGCGGGCGATGAGGTCGCCGGCGGCGACGTCCCAGTCGGCCTTGGGCGCCAGCGTCAGAGTCGCATCGAACGCGCCGGAGGCCACGAGGCACAGGCGATAGGCGGTGGCGTTGCGGCTCTCGATCCGCATCTCGGGCCAGGGATTGCGCCAGGCGGGGTGGATGAACATGCCCCGGTCGCCGACCATGGCGCAGTCGGGCAGCGCCTGGCGGTCCGAGACCTGGATGGGATGCGCGTTCAGCGTCGCGCCGCCGCCGAGGGTCGCGGCGTAGCTTTCGTCAAGCATCGGAGCGAACACGACGCCGGCGATGGACTGGCCCTGGTCCACCACCGCGATCGACACGACCCACCAGGGACGGCCGGCGATGAAGGCGCGGGTGCCGTCGATGGGATCGACCACGAAGAGGCGCCGGCAGCCCAGACGGGCCGGATCGTCCTCGGTCTCCTCCGACAGCCAGCCATAGTCCGGCCGGGCCAGCATGAGCCGCTCCTTGAGGAGAGCGTCAACGGCCAGATCCGCGTCCGTCACCGGGGAATTGCCGGGTTTCAGGCGGGTCTCCAGCCCCTTCTCGCGCATGGAAAGCGCCAGCGCGCCCGCCTCGCGGGCGGCGTCGAGGATCAGGTCGAGATCATCGGCCGGGCCGCCGCTCACTTGCCTGCGATCATCAGCCGGTCGATCAGCAGCGACGGCGTGTTGTGGGCCCCGCGGAACTCCAGGTCCGAGCCCGGCACAAGGCGGCTGTAGATGTCGATCAGATTGCCGGCGACGGTGATCTCGGTGACCGGATAGGCGATCTCGCCGCCCTCGAACCAGAACCCCGAGCAGCCCACCGAATAGTCGCCGGTGTTCCCGTTCAGCGACGGGCCGAACATGGTGGTCACCAGCACGCCTTTGCCGGCCTCGCGCATCAGACCGGCCAGGTCGTGCTCGCCGGCGCTGAGGGTCATGTTGCAGGGGGCGACGCCGGGCGGGCCGGCGAGGCCGCGCGACGCATGGCCGGTGGTCTCCAGGCCGAGCTGGCGGGCCGAGTCGCTGTTCATCAGCCAGGTGGTCAGGACGCCCTTGTCGATGATCGCCATCTCGCGATTGGCCACACCCTCGTCGTCGAATGGCGAGGAGCCGAGGCCGCGGATGCGATGCGGGTCGTCGATGATGCTGACGCCCTCGGGGAAGATCTGCTGACCAAGCTTGTCCTTCAGGAACGAGACGCCGCGGGCGACCGAGGGCCCCGAGATCGCGCCCATCAGCGGGCCGAGGAGCGCTCCGGCGCGACGGTTCTCGAAGATCACCGGGGCGATCTGGCTCTCCAGCTTGCGCGCGCCGAGGCGCTCGACGGCGCGCTTGCCGGCCTCGACGCCGATGCTTTCCGGTGAGGGAAGATCGGCCTTCCAGCGGGCCGCCCGGCCCTCGCCGCCGCGTTCCATGCCGCTCTCGTCGCTGGCGATCGCCGCCGCGCTGAGCGAGAAGGTGGAAGCCCGGTGCAGGCCGGAAAATCCATGACTGGTGACCAGTCGCCAGGCGCCGGAGGACCAGGTGGCCGAGCCGCCTTCCGAATTCGTCACCCCCTGGACCGCGCGGGCGGAATCCTCGGCGGTGCGGGCGAGCGCCTCCAGCGCCTCGGGCTCGAGCTCCACCGGATCGTAGAGGTCGAGATCCATGTCGCGGTCGGTGGCGAGGAGGCTCTCGGGGGCGAGGCCGGCATAGGGATCCTCGGGCGCGAGGCGCGCCATGGCCACCACCCGCTCCACCAGCTTGGCGCGGCCCTCGGCGGAAATGTCGGAGGCGGAGACGGACGCCTGGCGCCGGCCGACGAATACGCGAAGCCCGAGGTCGCGCGACTCCTCGCGCTCCACCTCCTCCAGGGCGCCCAGGCGCACGGTGATGGACAGGCTCTTGCGCTCGGCGAAGACAGCTTCGGCGGCGTCGGCCCCGGCTTTCTTCGCGGCGGCGACGACGTCTTGCAGCAGGTTCTCATCCATGGCCGGGATATGGCCCCAAGGGGCCCCCTGCCGCAAGGCGCGGTCGGGCCGCGCCGGCCGTTGTCAGCCGACGGCGAAGACCAGCAGGGCGACGCCCATGATGATGTAGGCGACCCAGGTGATGGTGGCCCCGATCGCCCGCGGGAGGGTCGCGTCCAGGCTGGCCGAGAGGCTGAAGGCGTGGATCACCCGGCCGACGAACAGGATCGCACCGGCGATATGCACCACCAGCGGCGTCGCCCCGGCGAGCGCCAGCACACCGAGGCCGGCGATCCCCGCCGGGATGTATTCCACGGCGTTGCCCTGAGCCCGGATCGCCCGCTGCAACTCGTCGATGCCGCCATCGCCCGTGGTGACGTGGTGCTTCTGGCGCTGGCGCGTCACCAGAAGAGACAGGATCAGCAGCAGGATCAGGTGCAGGCCCGCCCAAAGCGCGGCCGCGTGATGGCCCGTGATATTCGGGTTCATCAGACTTCCTCCCCCGGAAGGAGCGCGTTGTGCGCCCGCATGCGAGGTTCCGCAATCCGGAACTTCCCCAACGCTAACTAGGCGATGATGTCCGGGGTGAGGCGGTTTTCCAGGATCACGATCTGGTCGCGCAGCGCCAGCTTGCGCTTCTTCAGCCGGGCGAACTGCAGCTGGTCGGGGGCGGGGCTGGCCGCCAATTCCTCGATCGCCGCCTCCAGTTCCTGATGCTGCAGCCGCAGGTCCGCGAGCTGAGCACGGATCGCCGTTTCGTCCTCTTCCACGGCCATGCCATCCCTAAAGAATCCGGCGGCGCCTCATAGCATTCTGCCGGGTCCGGCGAAACGGTCAGCCGAGCAGGGCGGCAAGCGCGGCGAGCCGATCCGGCGGCGGTGGGCGGCCCCAGGCGGCCGCGGCCAGGGCCAGGGCCCGCAGCACCGGACCGTCCCCAGGGGCGCCGATGACGGAAAGCGCGTCGATCAGAGCCCGCTCGGCCTTCAGCTCCAATCGCTTGGCCTGGTCGCGCAGTTCGGGCTGCCGCAGAACGCCGCCCGGCAACGGCGATTTCAAGGCGCGTCTGGCCATCCGCAGAGGGCCGATCACGGCCTGCTCCCAGCTGTGCGCCGCCTCGGCAGCGTCTTCGCAGGCTTGCCGCGTCGTTGGCCGCATGCCGGCGGCCCAGAGCAGGAAGGGGACCGACTGTCCGTGCCGGTCCTGCAGTTCGATCAGCGCCGCCTCCACCCCCGGGCGGGCATAGGCTTCGACGGCGAATTCCCAGAGGTTCAATCCGGTCCATCCGTGATCGGGCCGACATCGCGGCCCCAGCGCTTCACCACGTCCCATGAGAGCCCGAAGGCGTCGAGGGCGCGCCCCACCGACTGGTCGACCATCTCGTCCAGGCTCTGGGGCCGAGCGTAGAACGCGGGAAGCGGCGGCGCGATGACGGCGCCCATCTCGGCGAGGCGAACGAGGGTGCGAAGGTGGCCAAGATGCAACGGTGTCTCGCGCACCATCAGCACCAGCGGGCGCCGCTCTTTCAGCGTCACGTCCGCGGCCCGGGTGAGCAGAGAGGCGGTCACGCCGGTGGCGATCTCGCTCATGGTGCGCACCGAGCAGGGGGCGATCAGCATCCCCAGGGTCTTGAACGAACCGGAGGCGATCGCGGCGCCGACATCGGCGACCTTGTGCACCACATCGGCCTTGGCGTTCAGGTCGGCGAGGCTGAGGCTGGTTTCCTGGGCGAGGGTCAGCGCCGCGGCGCGCGAGACGATCAGGTGGCTCTCCACCCCCATGGCCCGGCAGGCGTCCAGCGCCCGGATCCCGTAGGTGATCCCCGACGCCCCCGAAAGGCCCACCACCAGACGCTCGCGCTCAGCCATGCCTCACCCTAGCAGAGCTCGCGGCCTTTCGCAGACTCAGGCTCGCGGGTGGGCGCTCTCATAGGCGGCCAGAAGGCGCGCGGCGTCGACCTCGGTGTAGCGCTGGGTGGTGGAGAGCGAGGCGTGGCCCAGCAGCTCCTGGATCGAGCGCAGGTCGGCGCCGGCGCCCAGGAGGTGGGTCGCGAAGGAATGGCGAAGCGCATGCGGCGTCGCCCGTTCGGAAAGCCCCAGCCGGCCGCGCAGGCGCTGCACCGTCGCCTGCACATGCCGGGGCGAGAGCGGCCCTCCGCGGGCGGCCCGGAACAAGGCTTCGTCGGGGACAAGCTCGAAGGGCATGGCCGCGAGATAGGCGCCGATCGCCTGGCGCACCGCATCCAGCACAGGGACCAGGCGGGTCTTGCCGCCTTTGCCGGTGATGCGCAGCGTCTCGGGCAAAGGGGCGTCGCGGCGCTTCAGCGACAGAGCCTCGGAGATACGAAGCCCGCAGCCGTAGAGCAGGGTCAGCACCGCCTCGTCGCGGGCCGCTTGCCAGCCCTCCTGGTCGGGATCGAGGGCGGACTCGGAAATGAGGCCGCGGGCTTGGTCCTCGCTGACTGGCCGCGGCGCGCCGGGTTTGACCCGGGGCCCGCGTACCAGGACGATGGCCGGATTCGGAACGCCGAGGCGGCGGTCCAGGAAAGTGTGGAAGGTGCGGACGGCCGACAGCGTCTGGGAGAGAGATCGTGCCGAGAGTGGCCGCTCGCCGGACCGGCGGAAGGCGAGGAAGGCGCGCAGGTCCGCGGCGGAGACGGATCCGAGGTCCGCCGCCGAGAGTGCGCCGCCCCGGTGGAGCTCCAGGAAGGCGAGGTAGCGCGCCGCGGCGGCGCCGTAGGCTTCGACCGTCCGGGGTGAGGCGCGGCGCTCGCCGGCCAGATGTGCGAGCCAGGCCGAAAGGGCCTCACCGGCGGTCACAGCACCGGCCAGCGCTCGGCGGTGCGCTCCACCACGCGGGCGAGGAAGTCCACCAGCTCGCCGCCCATGTCCGGATCGAAGGTCTTGGCATCGGCGGAGGCGAAGGCCAGGAGGCCCTGGCGCGCGGGCTCCCAAAGGGCGAGCCGGATCAGCGCCACCGAGGCGACCTCGGTCTCGAAGCCCGGAAAGAGGCCGGCGGCGGTGGGGGCCGCGCCCAGCTTGGCAAGCTGGCGGCGCCCCAGCAGCAGGTCGAGCTGGCCATCCACCAGCGGCCGCCAGCCGGCGGGGACCCGCTCCGGGCCTTCGAGCGCGATCACGCAGCCCAGCAGGCCGAAGCGCAGGCGCGAAAGCTCGTCGGCGCGGCGGGCGAGGTCCGAATGGTTGCGCGCGCCCAGGAGGTCGATGACGGCCGCATGGGTCTGCGCCTGGGCGGCGAAATTGGCGCGGGCGTTGGCCTCTAGGGTTCGCCGGGCGCGGGTCTCGCGCTTGTGCGCCGCGGTGACGCGGGAAAGCGCCGCCAGGCCGAAATCGACGATGTTGGCGAGATCGATGCGAAGGCCGAGATCGGCCAGCAGATCGGCGTCGTCGCGGATCAGGCCCGGATTCTCCCGCAGGAAGGCCTTCAGGGCCTCGAGCTCGAGCGCTTCGTCCTCCAGCGCCGCCCGCGACCCATCCGCCATGTCCGCCCCCTAGCTCAAAGGATGGACTGTCCGGTCTTGGCCCAGTCCGCCAAGAACATTTCAAGGCCCTTGTCGGTTAACGGGTGCTTGAAGAGGGCGGCGAAAACGTCGGGCGGAATGGTCGCACAGTCGCTGCCGGCGATCGCCGCGGCGGTCACATGCGCCGGCGTGCGGATGGAGGCGGCGAGGATTTCGGTGTCGAAGCCGTAGTTGTCGTAGATCGCGCGGATCTCGCCGATCAGGGCCATGCCGTCGGCGCCCACATCGTCCAGGCGGCCAAGGAAGGGCGAGATGTAGGCCGCGCCCGACTTCGCGGCGAGCAGCGCCTGGGCCGCCGAGAAGCACAAGGTGACGTTCACCTGAATGCCCTCGCTGGAGAGTTGGCGCGTGGCGACGAGGCCATTGCGGGTCAGCGGCAGCTTCACCACGACATTGGTGGCTATCTGGGAAAGACGCCGTCCTTCGGCCAGCATCCCGTCCACGTCCTGAGCCACCGATTCGGCGCTGACCGGCCCCTCGACGATGTCGCAAATCTCGGCGATGACCTCGAACATGGGACGTCCGGATTTGGCGATCAGCGATGGATTGGTGGTGACGCCGTCCACGAGGCCCGTGGCGGCGAGGTCCTTGAGCACCGATGTATCGGTGGTGTCGAGAAAGAGCTGCATGGCCGGGGTTCTAACGACTAGGGCGACCAGCGCAAAGCCGCCGCTTCGCCGCGCGTGGAGCCGCCGATGAGCCGCATCGCCAGCGTGCTACTACCCATGCCGCTGCCGGAAGCGTTCGATTATGCCGAGCCCGAGGGCCTCGAGCTGGCGGTCGGCGATCAGGTCGCCGCGCCCCTGGGGCCAAGATTGCTGCGCGGCGTGGTGACCCAGCTTCGCGACGGCGCCGGCCACAACCGGCCGCTGAAGTCGGTGCAGGCGAAGCTGAACGATCCGGCGCTGCCGGCCCGCACCCTGGATTTCGTGCAATGGGCGGCCCGCTATGCGGTGGACGCGCCCGGACAGCCTTTGGCGATTGCGCTGCGCGGTCTTCGCGCGCCGCCGCCCCGGGCCGAACGGCGGCTGGTCGCGACGGGAAAGCCGCCCACGCGGCCGACCCCGGCCAGGGCGCGGGTGCTGGAGGCCGCCACGGAACCGTTGACGCCGGGGGCGCTGGCCCACGCAGCTGGCGTGACCTCCGGGGTGGTGAGGGCGCTGCTGGATGACGGGGCGCTGGAGGAGATCTGGATCGCGCCGGACTATACCCCGCCGGAACCCGACCTCGCCCGGCCCGGACCGGCCTTGAACCCCAGCCAGGCCGCCGCCGCCGCGGCGATTGAGGCGATGAGCGACGAGCGGACGTTCGGCGTCGCGCTGCTGGACGGGGTGACCGGCTCCGGCAAGACCGAGGTCTATTTCGAGGCCGTCGCCCATGCCCTGGCCCAGGACCCTGACGCCCAGGCGCTGATCCTGCTGCCGGAGATCGCGCTCACCCAGGCGGCGATCGCCCGGTTCGAGGCCCGTTTCGGCGCTGCGCCCGCCGAGTGGCATTCCGCCGTGGCGCCGCCCCGGCGCCGGCGCACCTGGGAAGCGGTGGCCTCGGGTCAGGCGCGGATCGTGGTGGGGGCGCGCTCTGCCCTGTTCCTGCCCTTCCGCAAGCTCGCGCTCCTCGTGGTCGATGAGGAGCACGACAGCTCCTACAAACAGGAGGACGGCTTCATCTATCACGCCCGGGACCTCGCCGTGGCGCGGGCCAAGCTGGAGGACGCCGCGGTGGTGCTGGCCTCGGCCACGCCCTCCCTCGAGAGCCTCTACAACGCCGAACAGGGCCGCTATCGCTGGCTGCGCCTGGCAGACCGGCATGGCGCGGCGCGGCTGCCGGACGTGAGCCTGATCGACCTGCGCGAGACCCCGCCGGATCCCGGCCGCTGGCTCTCGCCGCCGCTGGTCGCGGCGATGCGGGAGACCCTGGAGAGGGGCGAGCAGACCCTGCTGTTCCTGAACCGGCGCGGCTATGCCCCGCTCGTGCTCTGCAAGGCCTGCGGCGAGCGGCTCTCGGCGCCGGACACCGATTCCTGGCTGGTCGAGCATCGCTATTCCGGCCGGCTGGTCTGCCACCTGACCGGGTTTTCCATGCCCAAGCCCGAGCGCTGCCCGCACTGCGGGGCGAAGGACAGCCTGGTCTCCATCGGGCCGGGCGTGGAGCGGGTGGAGGAGGAGGCGCGGGGCCTCTTCCCCGAGGCCCGGATCGCCGTCTTCTCGTCGGACACCGTGTTCAGCGCCGAGGACGCCCGCAACCTGATCGGGGCCATGGCCGCCGGGGAGATCGACATCCTGGTGGCGACCCAGGCCGCCGCCAAGGGGCACGACTTCCCGAAGCTGACGCTCGTGGGGGTGGTGGACGCCGACCTTTCCCTGCGCGGCGGCGACCTGCGCGCCGCCGAGCGCACCTATCAGCTGCTGGCGCAGGCTTCGGGCCGGGCCGGCCGGCGCGAGGCGCCGGGGCGGGCGCTGTTGCAGACCTGGGCGCCGGATCATGCGGTGATGCAGGCGCTGGCCGCGCAGGACCGGGACGCGTTCGTGCGGGTGGAGATGGGTGAGCGCGAGGCCGCGGGCCTGCCGCCCTTCGGCCGGCTGGCGGCGCTGATCGCAACGGGGCCGGATGCGAAGGTGCTGGACGACTATGTCCGCGCCTTGGCGGCCGCAGCGCCCAACGCCGAGGGCGTGGAGGTTTACGGGCCGGCCGACCCGCCTTACGCCCTGGTGCGGGGGCGGCGGCGCAAACGCTTCCTGGTCAGGGCCGACCGCAATGTGGACCTGCAGGGGTTCCTCGCGGCCTGGCGGGCGCGGGTGAAAGTGCCTGGCTCGGTGCGGCTGACCGTGGACGTGGACCCCTACAGCTTCCTCTAGGCGGCTACGTCCTCCTGAGCTTCCTCTTCGCGCTTCTCCTCCTCCGGCGGAGCGGGGCCGTGGTGTTCCTTCAGCGGACGCCCGGGGATCGAGAGCACCACCAGGAAGCCGGCGGTGACGATGCCGAGGCTGACCCAGAGGCCGGAAACGATGGCGGCCGAGAAGCTCGCCTTCACGGCCCGCTGCAACGGCGTCTCCGGCGGCGGGGCGGTATGCGAGAGCAGGCGCTCGTTGCTGTTCATCGCCATGCGCTGCAGGTCGGAGATCTGCACATGCGCGCCTCGGGCCTCCGGCGGCGCCCGGTGGGCCAGTTCGGTGGAGAGATTGGCGGTCAGCATTGCGCCGAAGAGGGCGACGCCCAGGGTGTTGCCGAGGGCGCGGAAGAACTGGCTGGAGGCGGTGGCCACGCCCAGCCGGTCGGCGGGCACCGAATTCTGGATTGCCAGCGAGAACATGCTCTGGGTGGGGCCAAGGCCGACGCCCACCAGGAAGAGCCGCCAGGCGAGGTCGAGGGTCGAGGTGTCCGGGCCGATGAAGCACATCGACAGCACGCCGCCGATCAGGATCACCGCGCCCGCCACCAGGAACGGCTTGTAGACTCCGGCCACGGTCACCAGCCGGCCGTTGATAGTGCTTGAGAAGGTGATGCCGGCGGCAGTGGCGAGCATGGTGAGGCCGCTGCGGGTGGCCGGAACGCCCTGGCCCACCTGCATGAACAGCGGCATGAAGCTGGTCACCCCCATGAACGCCGCGCCCATGATCACGTTGGCGGCGTTGGAGGACGAGAACACGCGGTCCTTGAACAGTTCCAGCGGGATGATCGGATCGCGCACCGCCTGTTCGATGCGGATGAGAGCGAAGCCGGAGACCAGGCTGACGGTGAAAAGCCCGATGATCTGCAGCGAGGCCCAGGGATAGGTCCGGCCGCCCCAGGTCATGGCCAGCAGCAGGGAGACCGCCGCGGCGATCACCAGGGCGGCGCCCGGATAGTCGATCTTGCCGCCGGAACCCCGGTTCCGCAGGCCCGGCATCTGGGTGAGGATCATGAACAGGCAAAGGATCGAGAGCGGCGCGTTGGCGTAGAACACCCAGCGCCAGCCGGCGACCACATGGCCCAGGATCGTCGCCGTGCCGTGATCGGTGAGGAAGCCGCCGATCACCGGACCGCCCACATTGGCGATGCCGAAGGTCGCGCCGAAGAGGCCGGCGAACTGCGCCCGTTCGCGCGGCGCATAGAGGTCGGCGATGATCGCGAAGGCCACGGTGAAGAGCCCGCCGCCGCCGATCCCCTGGATCGCGCGGGCGACGATCAGCTGGGTCATGCCGCTGCCGATCAGGGGCAGGTCGCCGAATTCGCCGGAGAGGCCGGCGAGCCACGAACCCGTCAGGAAGATGGCGATGGCGGTCAGCAGCACGGGCTTGCGGCCGTAGAGGTCGCCCATCTTGCCCCAGATCGGCACCATCACCGTCGAGGTCAGCAGGTAGGCCGTCTGCACCCAGGCATAGAGGGCAAGCCCGTTCAGATCGGCGACGATGCGGGGCATGGCCGTGGCGACCACGGTCTGGCTGATCGCCGAGAGCAGGAAGACGATCATCACCGACGCCAATGTCAGGCGCCGTTCCCCCGCCGTGATCGGCTTGGCTTGATCCATCCGGCCGTCCCCCGTCGTCCGGTCGACTTTAGGGATGCTTTGCGTGGCGGCTAGCGGAAAACCATGGGTTGCGTCAGTGCGGCGCGGCGTTGCGGGAGTCGGCCGCGGCCTTTTCGCGTTTGGCGCGGGCGTTGCGGGCGAGACCGTTCAAGGTCTCCACCAGGCCGGAGAAGGCCATGGCCGCGTAGATATAGCCCTTCGGCACATGCACCCCGAAGCCGTCGGCGATCAGCGTGGCGCCGATCATCAGCAGGAATCCGAGCGCCAGCATCACCACGCTGGGGTTGCGGTGGATGAAGTCGGCCAGGGGGTCGGCCGCCAGCAGCATCAGCGCGACCGCGATGATCACCGCCGCGATCATCACCGGCAGGTGCTCGGTCATGCCGACCGCGGTGAGGATTGAATCGATGGAGAAGACGATGTCCAGCAGCAGGATCTGCACGATCGCCGAGCCGAGGTTGGCGGCCACCGCCTTTCCGGTCGACGGGGTATGCGGATCGCCGGTCGGATCGACGGTGGAGTGGATTTCGTTGGTGGCCTTCCAGATCAGGAACAGTCCGCCCGCGATCAGGATCAGGTCGCGCCAGGAGAAGTCCAGCTCGAACTCGCGATGGCCAAGCGCGTCGGGCGCGGGGCTGAATGGCAGCGAGATCACCGGCGCGGTGAGGCCCACGATGAAGGCGATGGTCGAGAGCAGGGCGAGGCGCAGGATGAGCGCGAGGCCGATGCCGATGCGCCGGGCGCGGGAACGCTGATGCTCCGGCAGCTTGTTCGACAGGATGGCGACGAACACCAGGTTGTCGATCCCCAGCACCACCTCCATCACCACCAGGGTGACGAGGGCCGCCCAGGCCGTGGGGTCGGCGGCGAGCGCCATCAGCCTGTCCATGCGGGTCCGGGGTCTCTCGCGTGATCGTGTGAGCGTCTTCTAGCGCCAAACAACGGCTTCGTAACGGCTTGCGGGGCAAACTCAGGTGAGGCGCGACCGCCGGAGCCCATTCGGGCCGATGGGCGCCGGATGGAGTGCGGCGACGGCATGCAGGACGGGGCGCATCTGAAGCCGCTGACGTCGCTCCGCTTCTTCGCGGCGTTCTGGGTGGTGTTCTTCCACTATTGGCGTCATCTCGACGTCGGCTTCACGCCGGCGATCGTGCAGCGCGGCTACCTGGGTGTGGAGGTGTTCTTCACCCTCTCCGGCTTCATCCTCTGCCACGTCTATCTGTCGAGTGTGGACGAGGGGCGCTTCCGGTACGGATCGTTCCTGTGGAACCGACTGGCCCGGATCTACCCCCTGCACCTGGCCGCGCTGGCCGGGATGGGCGCCATGGCGCTGGTGGGGCTCGCGCTCGGCTTCCGGGTCGATCCGAACATCCTCTCCTGGAGCTCGCTGCCGGCCAATCTCCTGCTGCTCCATGCCTGGGGCTTTGCGACGACCTCGGGCTGGAACCACCCGTCCTGGTCGATCTCCGCCGAATGGTTCGCCTACCTGACCTTCCCGATCTTCGCCTGGGCGGCGCTCAAGCTGCGCAGCCGGCCCTATACCGCGGTGCTGCTCGCGCTGAACCTTCTGTTCGGCCTCTACATCCTGTTCCCGATTCTCTCCGGCTTCCCCCTGACCCAGGCGACCATCTATTGGGGCGCCCTGCGGATCGTGCCCTGTTTCGCCTTCGGCTGCGCCCTCTACCTGGTCTGGCAGGCGAACGCGGCAGATCGCCGCAAAGCGGCCCTCGGCGCCGCTTTATTCGGCGCCTGTGTCCTTCTGGGCGCCCAATTTTCGGCGCCGGATGCTCTGCTTGTGGGCGCGGGGGGAGGACTGATCTTGTCACTCGCCCAACTGGCGAAATCTTCCTCGCGGTTCGCCAGCCAGCCGATCTTCGTGTACTTGGGAGAGATCAGCTATTCCATCTACATGATTTGCATTCCCTGGGAGATCCTCTACGCCAATGGTCTCGGGCATATCACGGGCACATCCGGGGAACGGCTTGCTTTTGTTCCTTGGCTTATACTGCTGATCGGGGTGATTCCACTGTCCGCCGCGTCCTACCATTGGATCGAGAAGCCCGCACGATCCTGGATGAAACTGATCGCTGATAAGCGTCGCGCTCACGACATTGCGACCGCGCAAGCGCGCTAACGGTCTTTTCACCGCTACGAGCGCACGCTATCCCCAACGCAGTTTCCGCGGGGGAGTTCCCAGCATGCGCCAACGGACGAGAGCCGTTCTTGGTTCCTTTGCCGCCGCTCTGGCCATTATCCTTGCTCCCGGCGGGGCTTCCGCCGACACCTATTGGCAGTGCGTTCCCTTCGCGCGCCTGATTTCCGGCATTCAGATTTTCGGTGACGCCTGGACCTGGTGGCAGCAGGCCGCCGGCCGCTATGAGACCGGTTTCTCCCCGCGCTCGGGCGCCGTGCTCTGCTTCCGTCCCACCGGCCGCATGCGGCTGGGCCACGTCGCCGTCGTCAGCCAGGTGCTGACGGACCGCGTCATCCAGGTCACCCACGCCAACTGGTCGCTCCTCAACGGGACCCGCGGCCAGGTCGAGCGCGACGTGACCGTCGTGGACGTCTCTCCTGAAGGGAACTGGAGCGAGGTGCGCGTCTGGTACGACCCCATCCACAACCTCGGCACCACCGTCTATCCGACCTACGGCTTCATCTACAATTCGCAGCGCCCGCAGTCGCAACTGCAACAGGCCCAGAACGCCGCCGTCCAAATGGCCCAGTCCGCCGCCAACCAGGTGGTCTCGGCCGTGATGCCCGGCGGCTCGCCGATCAGCATGCTGGGCCAAGCCGCCGATTCCGGCGACCGCATCGCCAGCCTGATCCAACAGGCCACCCAGCCGGCCAGCGCCCTGCAACAGGCGCAGCCGACCCACGACACGCACTAGCAATCGCGTCGTTGACGCCAGCCACGCCCCGTTCCATTCCAGGGACGGGGAGTGATCCATGCTGAGAGTCCTTCGCCAAGCCGAACCGGGCCTGAAGCCCGTCGACCCTGAGGACATCACCGACCGCGACTGGCGCATGCCGCCGGACGCCGTCTGGATCGACCTGGTCTCGCCGACCCGGGCTGAGGAACTGGCGATGGAAGCCAGTCTCGGCGTGAACCTGCCGACTCGCGAGGAGATGGCCGAGATCGAGGTCTCCAGCCGCCTCTATCAGGAGGCCGGAGCGACCTTCATGATCGCGACGCTGCTGACCAATTCCGAGGGCGACCAGCCGCGCGCCGTGCCGGTGACCTTCGTGCTGGTGCAGAACCGCCTCGTCACCATCCGGTATGACGAACCGCGCGCGTTCGCCGCCTACGCGGCCCAGGTGGAACGGCAGCCCAACGCCGAGGATGCCGGCGTGCACGTGTTCCTGGAGCTGATCGACGCCATCGTCGACCGCATCTCCGACGTCCTGGAGACCACATCGGCGCAGGTCGAGGAGATCTCGGACTCGATCTTCGCCGACAAGCGCACCGGCAAGCTGGAGGCGATCCTAACCCGGCTCGGACGCGTCAACGGGGTAATGAGCAAAGGCCGCGAAAGCCTGGTCAGCCTCGCGCGCCTGCTGAGCTTCGCGGCGCTCGCTGGCGAGGTGCAGTCGGCCCACGACTGCCAGGAGCACCTTTCCAGCCTGCAGCACGACGTGCAGTCGCTGACCGACCACGTCGCCTACCAGAACAGCAATGTCACCTTCCTGCTGGACGCCGCGCTGGGCTTCATCGGCATCGAGCAGAACTCGATTTCCAAGATCTTCTCCGTGGTCAGCGTCCTCTTCCTGCCCGCGACCCTGATCGCCGGCATCTATGGGATGAATTTCGAACATATGCCGGAGCTGCACGTGGTCTGGGCCTATCCCGTGGCGATCGGCGCGATGGCGGTGGTGATGCTCACGCCGCTCATCTGGATGCGCCGCCGCGGCTGGCTCTAGACGCCCCAACACCGCCTCGCCGCCTGCGCGCTAACGCCCCAGTGGACGAAAACGCGAGATTATCGTTAACCTCATCCTATGAGCGAGGGGGTCCTGGAGGGCGTCGAGCAACTCACCGCGCGCGAGCGCGAGTGTCTTCGGCTGGTCGACCGCCATCTCTCGTCCAAGCAGATCGCCCGCGAACTGCGCATTTCCAAGCACACCGTCGACGCCCATGTGGAGAAGGCCCGCCGCCGCCTCGGCATCGATGACCGCTTCGCCGCCGCCAGGGCTCTAGTGGATTGGGAGCGGACGTTAACCATCCCTATCGCGTCGGGATACGACACAGTCAGGATAGCCCCGCCGCCGGTTCTGCCCCCTGATCTCCCTGCAAACGGGGAGACGGACCATGCAGGAACCGACGGGCTTCGAGGCCCGCGAAGCCATCAGGCGGGCCAGGCTCATGAAGCGCGATATCCGAGCCTTTCAGGACGCCTACCCGAGCTGTCAGACGGCGTTCGGGACGCGGATCGAGGGCTTTACCTGGGAGGCGCTGGAACGTCAGCTGACGGATCTCGCCTCTGGGCCGATGAAGGCCGCGATGGCCGGGCCCCTGGTGTCGGCCACGCGCAAGCAGGCCCGCTTCAAGCCGCCAGAGATGGTGCTTCGCGAAATCCTCTGCCTGGCTTCGACCTTGATGGACGAATCCTTCGAGCCTTCACTGGGCGGGGAGTCGGCCGACATGACCTAAGCATCCCGGCCCGCCTCGCCTGGATCCTGGGCATCACCTTGGCCACCGCCATGGCGTTCAGCTCGGTCCTAGCCGGCCTTCACTTCCTTCAGGATCTCGGCTGACCAACCCGCCGATCGGCGTCCAGCCTTCCTAGCCAAAAATTTGCAACCGCTGCCAACGCACTCATCACGTGTGCGAAAGAGGGACACTATGCTCAAGCAACGCCGCCTTATCGCCGACCAGGTCGCCGCCGCCCTGTTCGAAGCCGAGAGCGCCATCGACGCCGCCCTGGCCAAGACCGCCGCCCTGACCGGCGTGATGCCGGGCCTCCGCGCCGAAGCCGGCCTCTCCGCCCTGATCGGCCAGGACGCCGTGGAGACCGCGTCCGAGACCATCATGGCCCTGGCTCAAGCGCGCCGCGCCATCGTCGAAACACACAAGAAGCTCTCTGTGGCCCAGCACCAGATCGGCCTCGGCGCCGTCGCCCTCGGCGGCGATGTCGAGAAGCCCCCGCCGGAAGGCATGCTGGTCACTGAGCCGGTGCGCGCGCCGCTTCGTCGCGTCAGCTAGACTACGACGCCAACCGGGGAGGGCGCGGCGAAGGCTGCGCCCTTTCTCTCTTGAAGGAAGCTGTTTCCTCCCGGCGTGTTTTGTTGAACGCTCTCATCGGTTGTGAGGCGAGAGCCCAGTGCAGTTTCATCGGATCATCTGGCTCGCCCTGATGGGGGCGATTTGCATTTACGCCATGTGGAAAGGCGGGCTGCCGGAGCGAGTCGTCTCGCTCGCCATGGCTACGGGAAGCCTGTTAACACGCTTCGTCGAGGACCGGGTCCATTGGCTGGACACGCAATGGGGAATCCTCGCCATCGACGGCGGATTCTTCGTCATCGTGATCGCTCTGGTCCTCACCACGGATCGGACCTGGCTGCTATTCGCGGCCGCGTTCGCCTTACTTCAGCTTGTGACGCACCTGGGCATGTCCGTGGACAACGGCCTTCACGGCTGGGCTTACCTGACCGGCCTGATCATCTGGAGCTACCTGATCCTTTTCGCCCTGGCCGTAGGCACATGGCTGCACACGCTCGATCGGCGCTACAACCTCACCTATCCGTAGAGACCGCCTAGCTGGTGGAGCCGCCATCGACGACGATGGTCTGACCGCACATCCAGGCGCCGGCCTTCGAGGCCAGCAAGAGGGCGGCGCCGGCGATGTCGTCGGGCTCGCCCAGGCGGCGCAGCGGATTGCCCGCCGACGAGCGGCGCTCGGCCTCGGGCGTGTCCCAGAGCGCGCGGGCGAAGTCGGTCTTCACCAGGCCCGGCGCGATGCAGTTCACCCGGATGTTGGAGGGGCCAAGCTCGGTGGCGAGGTTGCGGGCGAGCTGGAAGTCCGCCGCCTTCGAGATGTTGTAGGCGCCGATCCCGCCGGAGCCGCGCAGGCCGCCCACCGACGAGATGATGATGATCGCCCCGTCCTTCCGCTCCTTCATCTCCGGCGCGACCATCTGGATCAGCCAGTGGTTGGAGATGATGTTGTTGTCGAGGATCTTGCGGAACGCCTCGTCGGAGATGCCGCTCATCGGGCCGAAATAGGGATTGGTGGCGGCGTTGCAGACCACGATGTCGATCTTGCCCCACTTGGCGCGGGTCTCGTCCACCAGCCGCTGCAGATCGTCCTTGGAGGAGATGTTGGCCGGCACGCTGATGGCCTGGCTGGGATGGCGGGCGTTGATCGCCGCGGCGACCTCGTCGCAGGGCCCGGCCTTGCGGGAGGAGATCGTCACCTTGGCGCCGTGCTGGGCCATCCGCTCGGCGATGGCGCGGCCGATACCTTTCGACGAGCCGGTGATCACCGCCACTTTGCCGGTCAGATCGAACAGGTTGTCCGTGCCGGTCATCATCTGCGTGGCCGCCTCGCTCATGGCGCTTCTCCCTCAAACGCGTGTTTGACGCGGACCTTTAGGGCGCCCCAAGGTCAGGTCAAGGGGGGTCAGGTCAGGCCTCAGTCTTCCCGCTGGCGGGCGATGAAGGTGAGGGCGCACCAGGCGAGCCCGGCGAGGGCGGCGAGGGGGCAGAGGGCGGGCAGCACCTGGCCCTGGGGCAGGAAGCCGCCGACGAGCGGTCCCAGGATCGAGCCGATGCGCCCGGCGGCGACCGCCGCGCCCGCGCCGGTGGCGCGGTAGGCCGGAGGATAGTAGCCCGGCGACATGCCGTAGATCGGATACTGGACGCCCAGAGTGAAGACGCCGACGAGGCCGGAGAGCACGAGGACGAGCGGCAGGCCCTGCGCGCCGCCGAGGGCCAGCATGATGCCGATCAGGAGCGCGTAGCCGGCGGTGAGCGGCCAGCGCGGCCCGGCGCGGTCCACCAGCCAGCCCAGCGCGAGGGCGCCGGCGATGCCGCCGAGGTTCCACATCACCGCCGCCTGCGGCCCGGCCGCGCCCGGCAGCCCCTTCGCCGCGACCAGCGAGGGGAGCCAGTTCACCATCAGATAGATGATGAGCAAGGTCGGCACCTGGACGAGCCAGAGCAGCAGCGTGGTGGGCGTGCGCCCGCCGCCGAAGAGGGCGCTCATGGCGTTCTCGCCGGAGGCCTGGTGGGCGTGGCTGCGGGTCTCGCGCAGCACCCAGATGGTCAGCGGCAGGAAGATCAGCGGCAGGGCGCCGCCGACGAAGAAGACCAGCTTGTAGTCGTAGTCGGCCGGCAGGCTTGCGGTGAAGAGCGCGGCCGCCGCGCCGCCGGCCGGAAAACCGCAGAACATCATCGAAGTGACGCTCGCCCGGCGCGACGGCGGGGTCAGGTCGCTGGCGATGGCGATGATGTTCGGAAGGCCGGCGCCCAGGCCCATGCCGGTGAGCAGGCGAGCAGTGAGCAGCAGTTCGTAGCTCGGCGCATAGGCGGTGCCGAGGGTGAAGAGGCCGAAAAGGGCGACGGCGGCGGTCAGCACCGGCTTGCGCCCCAGCTTGTCGGTGATCCAGCCTCCGGCGCCCGCGCCGACCAGAAGGCCGATATTGCTGGCGGCGAACACCCAGCCCATCTGCGACCGCGCCAGGCGCAGCGCCGGGCCGATCTTGCCGGCGGTGACGCCGATCGCCTGGATGTCGTAGCCTTCCAGCACGGCGATCGCGGCGCAGATGGCGACCACCAGGGCGACGGTGGCGCCGGAGACCGGCGCTCTCGTGGCGTCCGGCGCGCGTTCGGCGGTCTGGCTCATCCCTTCCCCCCAAGGATTCGGCGTGAATGATATCCGCTTCGGCCCTCGGAGAACTACGGGGGTGCGCCGAAAGACGGCGCAGACTAGAACCGCGGGCATGGCGGAAGGCGATACACGGCCGAAAGCAGAGACGAGGACCGCGTTCGGGCAGGGCTTCCTGACCGACATCTGGTATTTCGCCGCGCTCTCCTCGGAGGTGAAACCGGGCTCGCTCAAGCGCTATGAGTTCCTGGGCCAGCCGGTGCTGATCGGGCGCACGCGGGCCGGGGAGGTTTTCGCCCTTCGCGACATCTGCCCGCATCGGGCCTCGCCGCTTTCGGCGGGCCGGATCGTCAAGGACGGCGCCGGGGAGGCGGTGGAATGCCCCTATCACGGCTGGCGCTTCCGCACCGACGGCGCCTGCGCGGCGATCCCCTCGCTGGTGGAGAACCAGGACTTCGAGTCCGAGCGGATTCGGGTGCGGCGCTATCCGGCGGCGGAGAGCCAGGGGATGGTGTTCGTGTGGATGAGCGGCGATCCGCGCGGGGCCGGCGAGCCGGACCAGCCCCCGCCGACATTCCCGGGGGTCGTGGGCGGCGGGCCGAAGCTGGTGGACCGGATGGTGTTCGAGGCCCACATCGACCATGCGGTCGTCGGCCTGATGGACCCGGCGCACGGGCCTTACGTGCACCAGAACTGGTGGTGGCGCTCGGCGGGCAGCCAGCATGAGAAAGCCAAAGCGTTCGGGCCGATCGAGGCGGGTTTTTGCATGCTGCGCCATCCCCCGTCGTCCAACAGCTACATCTACCGGGTGCTGGGCGGGGACCGGACGACGGAGATCAGCTTCCGGCTGCCGGGGCTGCGCTGGGAACACATCACCGTCGGCAAGCTGCAGATCCTGGCGCTGACCTGCCTGACGCCGCTGGACGACAAGCGCACCCAGATCACCCAGATCTTCTGGTCGGATCATCCGCTGTTCTGGCTGGCCAAGCCGTTCCTCGCCGGTGCGGCGCAGCGGTTCCTGCGCCAGGACGGGGACATGGTGAACCTGCAGAACGAGGGGCTGAAATACGATCCCCCGCTGATCTGGATCGACGACGCCGACCGCCAGGCCAAATGGTATCAGCAGCTGAAACGGGAATGGGCGGCGAGCCGGCGCGAGGGGCGGGCGTTCGTCAATCCGGTGGAGCCGGTCACCTTACGCTGGCGAAGCTGAGAGCCTATAAGCTGAGGCGCATCCAGGGAGGATCCGTCATGAAATCGCTCACCCTCGCCGCGGCCTTCGCCGCCATCTCCATTCCCTCCATCGCCTGCGCCGCCGACGTGACCGGCGCCTGGAACCTCTCGCTCGCCACCGACCAGGGCGCGATCCCGGTCAGCTGCAACCTGACCCAGACCGGCGACACCGTGGGCGGGACCTGCGGCGGCGGGCAGATGGCCGCTGCGCCGACCACCGGCGCGGTCACCGGCGACGACGTGACCTTCAACTACGACGTCGATTTCGGCGGCACGCCCCTGCACGTTGTGTACACCGGGCATGTCGGCTCCGACGGCAGCCTCTCCGGCAACTTCGCCGCCGGCCCGCCCGGCTCGACCGGCCCCGCGCCCTATACCGGCGCCTTCACCGGCGCCCGGGCCAACAGCGCCGCCGCGCCCGCCGCCCCGACGCCCAACGCACCGGTGGAAAACGCCTCGGCCCACACCGGCGAGCCCATCATCCGCCGGTAGATTCTAAGCTGGAGCGGGCGGCAAACCCGTTCCCACTTTGCCTGGGCCCTCAGTCCATCAGCCTCCTCGTCAGGTAGGTGAATTCCAGCGCGACGCGCTGGGCCCGCTCCTGCAGGTTGGCGGACGCGGCGTGGCCGCCGTTGGTGTTCTCGTAGAACAGGAAGGGCAGGCCCATCTCCTCCATGCGGGCGGCCATCTTGCGCGCGTGCACGGGGGTCACGCGATCGTCCGAGGTGGCGGTGACGAAGAACGGGGTGGGGTAGGCGACGCCGGCGCGCAGGTTCTGATAGGGCGAGATCTGGCGCAGGAACGCGCCTTCCACCGGATCGTCGGGATTGCCGTACTCGTCCTCCCATGAGGCGCCGGCGCCGATATGGACGTAGCGGATCATGTCCAGGAGCGGCACCTGGATCACCACCGCGCGCCACAGGTCCGGATGCTGGTTGAGCTCCACCCCCATCAGCAAGCCGCCATTGGAGCCGCCCTCGATGCCGAGCCGGCGCGGCGAGGTGATGTGGCGGGCGATAAGGTCCTGACCCACGGCGGCGAAGTCGTCGAAGATGCGCTGGCGATGGGTCTTCAGGCCGGCCTGGTGCCAGGCCGGGCCGAACTCCCCGCCGCCGCGGATATTGGCCAGCACGAACACCCCGCCCCGCTCCAGCCAAAGCTTGCCGATGCTGGCCGAATAGGTGGGCAGCTCCGAACTCTGGAAGCCGCCATAGGCGTAGAGCAGCGTGGGATTGGAGCCGTCGAGCGGCATGGTGGTGCGGTGGACCACGAAATAGGGGATCCGCGTGCCGTCGGAGGAGGTCGCCTCGAACTGGTTGACGGTCAGGCCCTCGGCGTTGAAGCGCGCCGGGAGCGAGCGGGCGACGGCGCCCGGATCATTGCTGTTGGCGTCGGCGCGGAACAGCCGGGTGGGCGTCAGGAAGCCCTCGACATTGTAGAAATAGGCGTCGTCATTGGTGCTGGTGGTGGTGACCCCGACCGAAAGCGCGCTGGGCGGCACCACAGTGGACGCGCTCCAGTGGCCGTCCGCCTTGCTGAAGCGCACGATGGAGCCGCGCACATTGTCGTAGATCGCGGCGACCACATGGTGGGCGGTGATCGCCACCTGCTCGATCGACTGGCGCGGCGTCGGCGCGAAGACCTGCTCGACGGTGATCTGGGAGGGGTCGAAGCCGGCGCCGTCGACGCCGTGCAGGGCCACCAGGGCGCCCAGGGGATAAGTGGTTCCGCGCCAGGTCCAGGGCTCCTCGAGGGTGACGAAGACGTCGCCGCTCGCATAGCCCTGGATGGTCGACTTGTGGGGCAGCGGCAGACGCACGATCCCGCTCGGCGTCAGGACGAAGTTCTCGGCTTCATAGAAGGTGAGGGCGCGGCTGATGACGGTCAGCCTGTGGCCGTCGCCGTCCACCATGCCATAGGCGTTGACGCTCACGTCGCTCGCCTGGCCGCGGAAGACTTCGCGGGCCTGATCCAGGCTCTGGCCGCGGGCGAGGACCTTCACCACGAAAGGATAGCCCGACGACGTCATCGTGCCCGGCCCCCAGTCGCGGCTGAGGATCAGGTGGTCGTCGTCGATCCAGTCGACGTTCTGCTTGCTGCGCGGCAGGTTGAAGCCGCTCGGCCCGGCCACGAACTGGCCGGTGGTCATGTCGAATTCGCGCAGGACATCGGCATCCTCGCCGCCGTCCGACAGGTGCACGAGGCAGTGGCGGTCCTGCGGCGCATTGCAGGTGACCCCTTGCCAGACCCAGTTGGCGTGCTCCGCCGTGGAGAGCGCATCGAGGTCGATCAGCGTCTGCCACGGAGGTTCGGCCTGGGCGTAGCCGGCGCGGGTGGTGCGCCGCCATATGCCGCGCACATGCTGCGGATCCTGCCAGAAGTTGAGGACGGAATCGCGGCCGAGGAAGCCCGGATAGGGGATGCGGTCGGTGGCGTTGACGATGTCCAGCGCCTCCTGGTGGAGGGTGGCGTAGCGCGGGTCGCCTTCCAGCTCGGCGAGGGTGCGCTGGTTGTGGGCGTTGACCCAAGCCATCGCCCGATCGGAATGGATGTCCTCCAGCCAGAGATAGGGGTCGGCGTCGGCGGCCGCCGCGGGCGGCGTGGGCGTTGCGGCGGGCGGCGGCGTAGCGGAGGCCATGGGCTCGCTCCTTGGCGTGACACAGGCGGAAAGGGCGAGGGCGAGGGCGGGGAGAAGACGCTTCAGACTCATGGCGTCCAACCTAGCCGGGCCGGGGTGCAACGCAAGATTTCACCCGCTATAGGACCGTTCATGAGCCGCCCCTTTCTCAAGATGAACGGCGCCGGCAACGACTTCGTGGTCGTGGAGGCCCGAAGCGCGCCGTTCGAGCCCTCTGCGGACGAGGCCGCGGCCATCGCCGATCGGCAGAGCGGGGTGGGCTGCGACCAGCTGATCGGCATCGCGCCATCGGCCAGAGCCGACGCCTTCATGCGAATCTGGAACGCCGACGGCGGCGAGGTGGACGCGTGCGGCAACGCCGCCCGCTGCGTCGGCTGGCTCTTGATGGAAGCAGGCGGACGCGACGCGGCGGTGATCGAGACCAATGCCGGGCTGCTGGCCGTCGAGCGCGCCGGCGAGAAGCTGGTCACCGTGGACATGGGCGAGCCGAAGCTCGGCTGGCAGGAGATCCCGCTGGCCGAACCGTTCGACACGCGGGTGATCGAGCTGCAGGTCGGGCCGATCGACAATCCGGTGCTGAAGCAGCCGGGGTGCGTGTCCATGGGCAATCCGCACGTGGTGTTCTTCGTGCCGGACGCCGAGGTGGCGCCGGTGCGCGAAATGGGGCCGATCATCGAGCATCATCCGCTGTTCCCGGAGCGGGCCAATGTCGGCTTCGCCCAGATCAAGGCGCGCGACCGCATCCGGCTTCGCGTCTGGGAGCGGGGCGCGGGACTCACCCGCGCCTGCGGCACGGGCGCCTGCGCGGCCCTGGTGGCGGCGTTCCGGCGGGGGCTTTGCGAGCGCAAGGCCGTGCTGGAGCTGGACGGCGGCGACCTCGTCATCGAATGGCGGGCGAGCGACAACCATGTGCTGATGACCGGGCCGGTGGAGGTGGAGTTCACCGGACAGCTCTGAGGCTGGATGGCGGGCCCGCCGCCTCCTTGGCGCGCTCGGCGGCGAGAAGGCGGTCGAGGGTCGCCCGGATGCGGGCCTCGGCGGGGGTTGGGGCGCGCTCGCCGGGCGGTATTTCGACCGTATTTCCGGTGGGGCCGGGCCTTATCTGGTCCTTTTCCCGGTCGGCGGCGTCGGTGAGATCTACCACGGAGGACACGGAAGAGGGCTGAGGACGCGGAGCTGCGGTTGACGCCGCGACATCCGGGTTATCTTGCCAACCGTGCGGTTCATCGAGTGCGCCTGCGGCGCGTCCGTTATCGGTGGTAGTTTCGGTAGGGTCGGGCCTTATCTGGTCCTTTTCCCGGGCGGCGAGGGCGGCTCGGCGCTCGGCCTGCTCCTCTTCGGCCAGGGCGGCCATGTCGGCGAAGAGTTCGGCGGCTTCGGGATCGATCGGCCTGCCGGCAGGCGGGGCGGGCTTGGGCGCGGCCTGCCGCTCGGCTTCGTCGCCCCGGCGCTTCAGTTCGTCGAGGACGCTCTGGTCCCAGGCCGACAGGGTTGCAGGCGGGGGTTCGGCGATGGGCTCGTCCTCGTCGCCGTCTTCCTCGAACTCGGCTTCCCAGGCCCTCTGGTCGGCGATCTTGCGGACGGCGCGGGCGTGAAGCTCGGCGGCGAAGGCTTCGCCGCCGGCGGCCCCGCAGGCGACCATGGCGTCGTGCTGGCAAAGCGCCACGGAGCGGTCGCCGACATAGTCCTTCAGGGCCCGAAGCGCGATGGTGGTGGCCTCGGCCCGGGGATCGGGCTTCAGCGGCTCCAGCACTTCGTCGTCGGAGGGGGCGACCTTGGCGAGGATCCGGCCAATGGCGCGGAAATACTCCACCGGGTGATGCACCCGGATGTGAGCCAGCACGGCGCCGGAATTCGCCTCGAAGTCGGTGAGCAAGCCCTGGATCATCCGGGCGGAGATCTTGTTGACGGCGCCCTTCGGGCGTCCGGGTGCGCCGTGGGTGAAGCGGCCTTTGTCATCGCGGTAGGTATCGGTGTGAGTCATGGGGCAAGTCCTGTGGAGTTCGCCCATTGCGTTACCACAGGACGGTTCGCAATTCAAGAACATTTAGGGAACATTCCTTCCCCTGAGGAGAAGGGGGACCGCGCGCGGAGCGCGGGGTGGAAGGGGACCGCACCCTAGCCGAGGGGAGGCGGAGAGCTGCAACGCCAACCGGAAAGTCTCCGGTCCCCCTCCACCATCCTCCGCTGCGCTACGGATGGTCCCCCTCCCCCAGAGGGGGAGGAGAGGTCGGTGAGGCCCTGTGGGGAACGAAGGGGAAGCTGAGCCGTTGCAGGCGACGAGGGGGGAGCATCGCCTTGCTCCCGAACGCGAGGGAGGAAGCGCGCCTTGCCAGCCACGCTCAACGTGGTCTTCGGGCCCTGCGCCGCGGGCAAGACCACCTACGCCCGGGCCCTGGCCCGCCGCGAAAACGCAGTCGCCTTCGTCCTCGACGAATGGGGCGCGCGCCTCTTCGCCCCGGACCTTACGGGTCCCATCGAGTTCGCCTGGATGCTTGAGCGGCTCGGCCGCTGCAGCGCGCTGATCTGGTCCACCGCCGAGGCGGTGCTCGGCGCCGGGACCTCGGTGGTGCTCGACACCGGCGCCATGCGGCGCTCCGACCGCGAGCGCATCCGCCAGATGGCCGAGGCGAAGGGCCTGACGCTTCGGTGGCACTTCGTCGACGCGCCGCAGCCGGTCCGCCGGGCCCGCGTCGCCGAGCGGAACACCGCCAGGGGCGAGACCTTCGTCATGGAGGTGACGCCCCAGATGTTCGAGATGCTCGAGGCCCTCTACGAGCCGCCCACGCCGGACGAGCTCGAGGGCGCGGTGCTGAGCGCCAGCGATGACCGGACGGCCGCTGCTCCGGCTTAGCAGCCGAGGTTCGGTGCGATGCGGCGCGAGGTCCGGTCGCGACCCATTGCGGACCTTTGGGAAATCGGGGACAGGAGCCCTATTCTCCCGATATTCTTCCTGCATTCTGACGGCCATGTGGGGGCGACGGTTGCTCCTGGCCCCTCATTTCACGCATGAGTGAGCCCATGGCCCGGTTCCTAATTCTCTCACACGTCGCCACGGATGGCCGGGTGATCGTCAATACCGAGGCGATCTCATGCATCTTGCCGGAAGGCGCGGGCTCGCGCGTCTTCCTTCTCACCGGCGAGCAAGACAAGCTTGACGTCCGCGAGGACTTGGAGACCCTCGCCCGCATCCTCGCCGCTGAGGAATACATAACCGGCGACTAGGGCGGCGCGCCGTTCGCCGCATGTTGCGTGGGAGTGCAAGCCAGGCTGAGGAGGCTCCTTTTCGCCTGCGGTTCGGCAGCCTTGAGGCCCACGAAGTTAGCCGCGCTCCGTCGCCCGCGGCGGCAGCCGGCCGCAGCGCTGCCGGCTTCGCCTCCGGCGACACCGGCGGCTCCTTCGCCCTAGGTCAGGGTGGCGCCGGCTCGCCCGGCAGGTCCGACGCAGGGGCGTCACGCCAGACGCAGCGGCGCCAGATGCGGAGCGTTTTCCTAGTCACGGCGCTCCGAGCACTGGGCGTGCAGCGCGGGAGAGCTCGGCGACGGGTTGGAACGTTTTGACCGTTTGCGTCCTGTTAAGGCCACGGCAATTCGAAGTTGGGAGCCTCCAATGTCAATTCTCGCGTGGTTAGTAGTGGGACTCATCGCCGGTTTCCTGGCCAGCAAGGTGGTCAACAAGACCGGAGAGGGCCTGGTCATGGATATCGTCCTCGGCGTCGTGGGCGCCATCGTGGGCGGATTTCTGTTCAACCTGATCGGGCACTCATCTCCGAACGGCATCAACCTCTACAGTATATTCGTGGCCTTCATCGGATCCGTGGTCGTGCTTCTGCTCTACCATGCGATTTTCCGTCGAAGCCGCGCCTTGTAAGGCGTTCCAAGGGCTTCTGAAGCGCCGCTCGGTTCTGCGCCGGGCGGCGTTTCATTGTCTTGCCGAGTGATTGGGCAACCTGGGCCGGGGCGGAAACACTAGCTCAGCAAATTCGCGCCGCGCGCTAGGCGGCCAGCGGGACCCGCAGCTGAAACGCCGTGCCGCTTTCCGCTTGGACCGGCGTGAGTTCGCCCCCCACCTGCGCGACGAGTGACTTCACGAGCTTCAACCCCAGTCCGCCACCCTTGCCGGGTGCGCCGTCCGGCGCCAAGCCCGCCCCGAAATCCTGCACGCTCACCTTGAGGTCGTCAGCGTCGCGCCAGGACCGAACCTCGATCGTTCCCGTGGCCGGAGCCGGATAGGCGTATTTCACGGCGTTGGTGACCAGCTCGTTGACCACCATCCCTAGCGGTATCGCCGTTTCCAACGGAACGGATACGGCCTCGCACTCGACCTTCAGCTCAATGCGCGCATCATTCACCAGCGCCGCATGCGCCGCACGGCAGAGTTCGGCGAGGTAGTCGCCGAACTCCACCACGTCTGTCTGCGGCCCACGGTAGAGAGCCTTGTGCACCTGCGCGATGCTCTGGACGCGCGCGACCGCCCTCTGAAGCTGGTCGCGAACGACTTCGCTGTCGGTCTCCCGCGCCTTCATCTCCAACACGGCCGTGACCAGCGTCAGGTTGTTGCCGACACGGTGATTGAGTTCATCGAAAAGGCTCGCCTGGCGGGCTTCCGCCGCCTTGCGGGCGGTGATGTCGAAGAACAGCTGCGCCATTCTGTCCGGCGTGACCCGGGTGATCCGGATCTCGTGCCAAAGATCCAGGTCGCGGTTGTGTGTCTCGAAGCTGGCCGGCGTTCCCGTCTTCAGGACGCCTTCACACAATCGCAGCCAGGCGGTCCGGTCTCCTGGGCTGTCGCTGAGCTTCGTGCCGATCGCCTCGGGGCCAACGCCAAGCATCCGCTGCAACGCGGCGTTCATTTCGAGGATCCTATAGTCAACGAGCTTGCCCTGCTCGTTCCAGATGGCTTCACACATGGCGAACCCCTCCGCCATGTTCTCGAGGAGCGCATCGAAGGCCAGCTGACGCTCGACCAGCGCGGCGAATTCCTGCTCGGTTGTTCTATCTGACCAAGCCAAAGCCTCGCCCCACGATGCTCCGATCAGACCGGTTGACATAAAGTACTGCGCCGCCACCTTCGTGCAACCTTGTTGAAGCCTCCAGACACCGCCTGGCAGGGCCGCTCGCGGGCTGTCGGCGGGGGCTTCTCGGCAACGCCGAACGCTCTCCACCCTTAGCTGACCTCTGGCTATCGCCGGCAGCGGACTTGGCTGGCGTTGTCTTCGGCGCCGGACAGCGGACAAAGAACGGCGGCCGGGGGTGCGGCCGCCGTGGCAGGGGGTGGGGGGTCTTCTTGGGGTTGCGCTACGCGGGGGCTGGTACTTGGAGCGTAGGGCTACGCCGACCGCGTGACCGTCCGGCTGCGGTTTTGTGATTGTTTTGCGGCGGCCGAGCCCGAGACATTCCCGCCCCCACGCCACCCCTCTCCGCGGACAAGCCCGCGTCGAGCGGTCCCCCTCGCCCAAAGGGCGAGGATCGCCCTAGGTCAGCCGGGAGCGGATGATCTGGGAAAGGAGGTCGATCAGGAAGACGGCGATGACGATGATGATGATGATCGCCGAGAGGCGCTCGTACTGGAAGCCGTTGAGACTGTCGAAGAGAAGCTGGCCGATGCCGCCGGCGCCGATGAGGCCGAGCACGGTGGCCGAGCGGGAATTGGATTCGAAACGGTAGAGGGCGTAGCTGGTCCAGAGCGGGGCGACCTGCGGAATGACGCCCCAGACGATCTCCTGCACCGAGCCGGCCCCGGTGGCGCGCACGCCTTCGACCGGTCCGCGTTCGATGTTCTCCACCGCTTCCGAGAAGAGCTTGGCGAGGACGCCGCCGGTGTTCACCGCCAGGGCCAGCACGCCGGCGGCGGGGCCGGGGGCGATGGTCACGAGGAAGAGCGTGCCGACGACAAGGTCGGGCACGGCGCGCAACAGATCGATGAAGCGGCGCACGGGAAAGACGATCCAGTTGGGGGCGATGTTGCGCGCGCAGACGAGGCCGAGCGGGATGGCGATGAGCATGGCCAGCGCCGTGCCCCAGACGGCGATGAGGACCGTCAGAACCATCTTCTCGACGTAGAGACGCCAATCGCTGAAGTCCGGGTGCATGAACTGCACCGCGTAGTCGCGCATGTGCTGGGTGTTGGTGACGATCCGGGCGACGTGGCTGATCTCCACCGGGCCGGCCCCGAACCCCAGCAGGGCGAGGAAGAGGCCGATCAGCGCATAGTCGATCAGCCGCGCAGCCAGCGGCTTGGCCGGCGGGGGCGGGATCTCAGAGGCGGAAACGCCGGCCGCAGTCATGGTCAGTTATGGGTGCCATGCGCGGCGATGTCGCGCTGCACCTGATCCACCTCGGCCTGGGCGCGGGCGATGGCCTGGGCGCCCCCGCTGCGCCTGGCCAGGGCAAGCTCGTTGGTGGCCCGCATCAGCCGGATGGGATCGAGGTAGGTGTTATCGGCGGGCCGGAAGCCGCCGTATTCGAGGGCGGCGAGCACCTGGCGCTGGCGGTCGGCCTCCGGTCCGGTTCCCGTGCCGTAGGTGAGGAAGAACTGGCGGATGCGCTCGCGCAGGGCCGGGTCGAGATCGCGGCGGACGACGATGGAGGATTCCGGCAGCGGCGGCGATTCCCAGATCACCTGGACGTCGTGGGCGAGGGCCGGATTGTCGCGGGCGGCGTACATCAGGCCGACCGAATTGTTGGTGGCGACATCGACGATGCCGTGGGCGACGGCCTGGAAATTGGCCTGGTGGCTCGCCGAGCGGACGGTGGAGAAGCACTCCGCCGGCGTGATGTTGTGCGGGATGAAGAGATAGGTGCTGGGGGCGAGGGTGCCCGAGGTGGATTGGGCGTCGCCGATGCCGAAGGAATAGCGCCGCCCGCAGGCGAGCACGCTCTGCAAGGTGATGCCCGAGCCGCGCTTGACGATCAGCACCGATGTGGTGGGCCCGGTGGCGGTGACGATGCGGCCGATGACGTCGGCGTTGGCGCGGTTGACGGCTTCCAGCGCCGGCAGGGCGGAGAACCAGCCCATCTGCACCTGGCCGGCGCGCATGGCCTCGATCAGGGCGGTGTAGTTGGAGGCGTAGAAGCCGTGCACCGGCACGCCGATGGAGCGCTGCAGATCCTCAAGGAGCGGGCGCCAGCGCGGCTCCATGGTGGCCTGGCTCTCGGCCGACAGGATGGAGAAGTTGATCTCGCTGGGATTGGCGGCGCTGGACGTATTGGATGAGCCGCCGCCGCCACAGGCCGAAAGCACGAAGGCGCCGACGAGCGCCAGGGCGCCGATCAGTCCGGCGCGCCGGGTGGCAGACATCATGGAGCGGCTCCTTCTTCCCAGAAGACCTCTTCGATCTCGGGCCCGTAGATATTCACGAGCTTGTCTCGCGACAGGCCGCCGGGCGGGCCGTCATACACGACTTCACCGGCTTTGAGCGCCACGATGCGTTCGCAATAGCGCAAGGCGTAGTCCACCTGGTGCAGAGTGACGATGACGGTCAGGCCGTCGTCGCGGTTCAGTTGGCGCAGCAGCTCCATGACCTTGCGGGCCGCCACCGGGTCCAGCGAGGCCACGGGTTCGTCGGCGAGGATGAGCTTGGCCCTCTGCACCAGGCAGCGGGCGATGGCGCCCCGCTGCTGCTGGCCGCCGGACAGGGTGTTGGCGCGCTGGCCGGCATAGTCGGCGACGCCGACCCGGTGCATGGCGGCCATGGCCGCGAGCTTCGTCTCACGGGGCCAGAGGCCGAGGAGGCCGCGCCAGCCAGGGATGCGGCCCAGCGAGCCCAGGGCGACATTGGAGAAGAGGCTGAGGCGGCCGACCAGGTTGAACTGCTGGAAGATCATGCCGATGCGGGTGCGCGCCTCGCGGATCCTGTCGGAGATGCGGCCGCGGGCCTGAAGCTGCTGGTCGAAACCCTCGATCACGCCTTCGCCGGCGTCGATCGGCTGCAGGCCGGAGATGGAGCGCAGCAGCGTGGACTTGCCCGAACCCGAGGGGCCGATCAGCGCGACCATCTCGCCGCGGGCGACCTCGAGCGAGACCCCGGCGAGGGCCTGACGGGCGCCGAAAGTCTTGGAGATGTTCCGCACGGAAAGAACGGCGTCGGTCATGCGCTGGCGCCCAGTCCCTTCAAGACCGGCAAAGCTCCCGTATCGGCCGCGTCCTTGGCGGGTTCATGACACGGGGCGTGCGGGGAGGTCCAGACGAGTCAGGTTGAGAGGGCCGGGAGCGGGCTGCGCGGAAGTGCGGCGATTGGCGCGGTCCCCGGAATGGGGCCCGGAAAGGCTAAACTCTTTACAGGGGGGGTTGGGTCCCTTATTTGCACGCGTTCCGGCGGACCCGAAGTCCTGACAAGCGCTGCTAACGCCGGCTGGGTTTAACAAGCATCAGGGGGTTACGTGAATTGCGCACGTACCATACGCCCCTGGACCTGGTCCGTGAGCGGTCGCCGGAACGTCCTGTCGCCCTTGTGCGACAAGACGCCGTGGCCCTAGCGGCGCGCTGGTTCAGAGACAACTTCAAAGGTGACGTCCTCTATGCGGTGAAGGCCAATCCTTCGCCGTGGGTGATCCGCACGCTGGTGAAGAACGGCGTGACGGGCTTCGACGTCGCTTCCCTGCCCGAGATCGAGCTCGTCAGCGAGCAGGCGCCGGGCGCGCGCATGGCCTTCATGCATCCGGTGAAGAGCCGTTCGGCGATCGCCTCGGCCTATTTCGACTACGGCGTGCGGGCCTTCGCGCTGGACACCCATGAGGAGCTGGAGAAGATCCTGGCCGCCACCAAAGGCGCCAAGGACCTGCAGCTGATCGTGCGTCTGGCGGTGGATGCGCACGGGGCGGAATACTCCCTGGCCGGCAAGTTCGGCGTGTCCGAGGCGCAGGCCCCGGCGCTGCTGCTGGCGGCCCGGCGGGCGACCGACGACCTGATGGGCGTCTCCTTCCATGTCGGCAGCCAATGCATGGAGCCCCGGGCTTTCTCCGCGGCCATGGCGCAGACCAGCCGGGCGCTCGTGCGCGCCGGCGTGATCGCCGACGTGGTGGACGTGGGCGGCGGCTTTCCAAGCGTCTATCCGGGCATGAGCCCGCCGGACCTGAAGGCTTACGTCGACGCCATCCACGGCGCCTTCGAGGCGATGATGGTGCACGAGACCACCGAGCTCTGGTGCGAGCCCGGGCGGGCCCTGGTGGCCGAAGGCGGCTCCCTGCTGGCCAAGGTGGAGCTGCGCAAGGACGATGCGCTCTATCTCAACGACGGATCTTACGGCTCGCTTTTCGATGCGGCGGTGACCAAGTGGCCGTTCCCGGTGAAGCTGGTGCGGGGCAAGGGCGAGCTCTCGGCGACGCTGCGGCCCTACCGCTTCTATGGCCCGACCTGCGATTCGGTGGACGCGGCGCCCGGGCCGTTCTGGCTGCCCGACGACGTGCGCGAAGGCGACTATGTGGAGATCGGCATGCTGGGCGCCTATGGCGTGGCCATGGCGAGCCGCTTCAACGGCTTTGGCGAGGTGGACACGGCCAAGGTGGAGGATGCGCCGATGGCCAGCCTCTACGGCCTCGGCCCCCGCTCGCTGGAAGAGCCGAAGCCGGACGTGTCCGAGGTGGTGAAGCTGCGCAAGCCGCCGGGCAAGCGACGACGCAAGTAGCAACGGCCGGATGGCCGAACCTGAGCAGGAGGCTCCGCCCGGCGCGGGGCCTCCCATTCTGCGTTTGCATTTGCGGTAGGCGATCATGAAACCCGAACTTGCGCGGCTGGAGGCCGCGTCGATGAATTCCTGGCCGGGGCTGGGGCGGCTCGAACTGGGGCGCTGGGTGGCGCGCCATGGGGCGGGGCTGACCAAGCGGATCAATTCGGTGAGCGTGCTGGGGCCGCCGGACGGCGACGGCGCGGCGCAGCTGGCTGCCGGCGAGGCGTTCCTGGCCGGGCACGGGCAGCCGCCGATGGCGCGGGTGGTGTCATTCGCCGGCGACGAGGCGAAGGCGGCGCTGGACGCGGCGGGCTATGGCGCGCCGTTCGACCCGACGGTGACGCTCTGGCGGCCGCTCGTGACGGCGCCGGACATGCCGGAGGGCGTGGAGATCATCGTCGGCGCGCCGAGCGCCGAATGGCTGGCGGCGAAGGACCGGCTGAACGAAGACACGCACGACGATCCGGCCGCGCGGCGGGCGATCCTGGCCTGCATCGTCCCGCCGGTGGCCTATGGCGCGGTTCGCGGTGAGGACGGCCAGATCGCGGCAGTGGCCTATATGGCGCTGCACGGCGAGATCGCTTCGCTCAACATGGTGTTCACCGATCCGGCCCTGCGCGGCCGGCGGCTGTCGGAACGGGTCTGCCAGGGGCTGCTCGCCTGGGCGCATGCGGCCGGCGCGCGGCAGGCCTGCCTGCAGGTGGTCGAGGCCAATCTCCCGGCGCGCCGGCTCTATGCGCGGATGGGCTATTCGGAGCCGTTGTACAGCTATCACTACCGGGCGGGGAGGCCGGCATGAGCGAGATCGTCATCCGCCGCGCGGACTATATGGACGTGGATGCGGTGACCCCGCTGTTCGACGGCTACCGGCAGTTCTATGGGCAGGCGCCCGACGAGGCGCTGGCGCGCCGGTTCATGGCCGCGCGGCTGGCGGCCGGGGATTCGGTGGTGTTCATCGCCCGCGTGGATCATCGCGATGTCGGTTTCACCCAGCTCTATCCGAGCTTCTCGTCGGTAGGCGCGGCGCGGATCTATGTGCTGAACGACCTCTTCGTGGCGTCCGATGCGCGCCATGCCGGCGTGGGCCGGGCGCTGCTGGGGGCGGCGGCGGATTTCGGCCGGGCCGAGGGCGCCATCCGATTGACACTGAGGACCGCTACGGACAACAGGACCGCGCAGGCGGTCTATGAGGGCATGGGCTGGGTGCGGGACGAGGCGTTCTACACCTACGACCTTTCGCTCTAGATCGCAGTTACCAAGGCGCGCCGTCGCTCCGTCCGGCCCGCCCTTTTGATCGACGACGGGCGCTCACTTCCAAGGGAAACCTGAAAATGAACGCTCCGGCTCCGAATTCGAAGGCCGAACTGCTCTCCACCCTGGTGGAGCACGTGGACATCACCGCCTATGACGCGCGCCCGGTGATCGACGCCATGCGCAAGATGAGCTTTTCCTCTCGCGACACGGCCAGGGCGGCCGACATCCTGAACATGGCGATCAGCGATCCGGACTGCTCGCCCTGGCTGATCCTGGCCGGGTCGACTTCGGCGGCCGGGTGCATGCAGGTCTATCCGGAAATGGTGCGCACGGGGATGATCGACGTGGTGGTTGCCACCGGGGCCTCCATCGTCGACATGGATTTCTTCGAGGCCCTGGGCTTCCGGCATTACCAGGCGGCCGGTCCGGTGGACGACAATGTGCTGCGCTCGAACTACATCGACCGCATCTACGACACCTATATCGACGAGGAGGAGCTGCAGGCCTGCGACTCCACGATCTACCAGATCGCCGAGAGCCTGGAGCCGCGCGGCTATTCCAGCCGCGAGTTCATCCATGAGATGGGCAAGTGGCTGGCCGCCGGCAACGCCAAGAAGCCGGGCAGCCTGATCCAGACGGCTTACGAGGAAGGCGCGCCGATCTTCTGCCCGGCGTTCGTGGATTCCTCGGCGGGTTTCGGGCTGGTGAAGCACCAGAAGGAGCGGATCGCGGCCAAGAAGCCCTATGTGATGATCGATGCGGTGGCCGATTTCCGGGAGCTGACGGACATCAAGATCGCCGCCGGGACCACAGGGCTCTTCATGGTGGGCGGCGGGGTGCCGAAGAACTTCGCGCAGGACACCGTGGTCTGCGCCGAGATCCTGGGGATCGAGGCGGACATGCACAAATACGCCGTGCAGATCACCGTGGCCGACGTGCGCGACGGCGCCTGCTCGTCCTCGACGCTGCAGGAGGCGGCGTCCTGGGGGAAGGTGCAGACCACGCACGAGCAGATGGTCTTCGCCGAAGCCACCACGGTGGTGCCGCTGATCGCTTCGGACGCCTATCACCGCGGGGCCTGGAAGCAGCGCGAGAAGCGCCGCTGGGCCAAGCTGTTCACCTGACGGCGGCCATGGCGGCGCGCTGGCGGATGGCGGGGGCGGCGGCGCTGGCGGCGGTCTGCGCCGGGCTGGCGCTGGCCCAACCGGCGGTCGTGAATGCGCCCCCCAATGCTCCGGGGACGCTGACGCCGCCCTCGCTGCCGTTCCAGGGCTATCTGGGACCGGCGGGGACGCCCGACGCCTACGCCATCCTGCCGCCGCCGCCGCAGCCGGGGACGGACCGCTACGAACGCGACCGGCGGATCTTCCACGAGACCCGAGCGCTGGAGGGCACGCCGCGCTGGTCGCTGGCGCAGACCGACAACGGCTCCGGCATCGATGCGATGATGCAGCACTTCTCCTGCGCGCTGGACGCCCAGCTGACGCCGGTGAACGCGCCGCACCTGGCGGCGATGATGCGGCGGCTCGCGCCGGATCACAGCCGCATCGTCAACCGGGCGAAGGACCGGCTGCAGCGCCTGCGGCCCTATTTCATCGACGAGGGAACGATCTGCATCGCCCGCAACAGCTCCACCGACGGCAGCTACGACTATCCGTCCGGGCATGCCAGCTGGGGCTGGGAATGGGGAATGATCCTGGCCGAGATCGCGCCGGACCGGGCGACGCCGATCTTCGTCCGAGCCCGGGCGTTCGGCGAAAGCCGGGTGGTCTGCGGGGTGCATAACGCCAGCACCCTGGAAGCCAGCCGCACCACCGCCTCGGCCCTGATCGCCGCAGAGCACGGGTCGGCGACCTTCCGGGCGGATCTGGAGGCGGCGAGGGCGGAAATGGCGCAGCTGCGGGCCATGACGCCCCACCCGGACGCGGCGGCCTGCGCGGCCGAGGCGGAACTGACCGCTCACCCGCCTTGGACGAACTAGGCGGAACCGGGGGGCCTCCTCGCGGCTTGACCATGGGGGATTTCGAGGAGCGACGCCATGGGCGAGCCCCGCCCGGCCGACAAGCCCGACAAGTCCGGCGATCCGCCGTCGCAGGACCCGGGCGACGACCCTCGTCGGGGTGTCGGCGGCAAGGTTTCACCGACGGGAAAGCCCTACGACGACAACGAGGAAAAGGGTCAGGCCGGCAATCCGCCGCCGCAGCCGAAACCCTGAGACGCGGGCCGCGCAGCCGCTCCGATTCACGTCCGCTTGATGCCGGAACCCGGCCGGGGCCTGGCGGCTTGGTGATCAAGCGGGGGCATTGAACACTGAGGAGTGGCCCATGAGCGAGAAAGACAATACCGAAGGCCGTGAGAAGAACGCCGCGACGCCTTACGACAAGGAGCCGGGCCAGGGTCAGGACAAAGGCCTCGGCGGCAAGCCGCAGTATGGGGAAGGCGACTACGGCGCCCAGTCTGGCAAGGAGTCGTATTCCGACGAGAACGACAAGGGCGGCTACGGCAAGGGTGAGGCCGACTATCAGGGTGGTGAGAAGAGCGGCGGCGGCAAGCCCGGCGAGGACCAATACGCCGGCGGCGAGGAACGCAGCTACAAGACCGGCGGCGACCAGGGCGGCGTCGAACAGGCCGACGACGAGCCGGCCGAAGGCGCCCGCAAGGGCGAAGGCGGCTACGAAAAAGGCCAGCAGCCGTAAGAGTCAGTGGCGGGTTTAGCGTCCCCCTCCCCGTCTAGGGGAGGGGGAATGGTATCTGGCGCGGGAGTTTTATCCGTTGGGGATGATGCTTTAAGCTGAGCCGAGCGACTTTGGGGGGAGCCATGCGCATTGGGATTCTCGCCTTGCTGGCGGCTCTGTGGGCTGGGCCGGCGTTGGCCGATCCGCCGCCGGCCGAGGCGGACCTTCCCAACCTCGACTGCGCCAGTCCGGCTTCGATCTCGCCGGTGATGCGGCATGCGGCCGACGTGTTCCAGGGCGGGGATGAGGCGCGCGGCCGGGCGGTGATCGACGCCATCGTGGCGCGGTGCGGCGAGCAGCCCACCACCTGGCCTCCGCGGGTGCTGGGCGCGCTGATGGCGCTGCGGGCGGCGGACTATGACCGTGGCTTGGCGCTGATCGAGCCGGTGCCGAGGACCGGCGGGGGCTGGACGATCACTCATGCCAGCTATGCGCGCCTGCGGCTGCTGGCCGGAAAGGGCGATGCGGAGGCCTTCGGCCGCGAGCGGAGAGCCCTGGTCGACTTTGCGCAGGCGAGCCTCATCAGCCGCTATCACGGCCGGCTGCAGGAGACCTTCACGGTGAACGGGGCCGAGGTGCGAGCGATCCAGGCTACCGTTGAGCAGGAAGGGTTCCTGCGGCGATGGGAGTTCCTGATCATCCCAGCCGAACCCCTGGCCCTGCCGCGCTCGATCATGCTGACGACGGACCGGACCGTGGACGCGATGGGCCAGCCGGCCCTCTTCATCGACGGCTACGACTGCGAGAGCCATGCGACGCTGGGAATGATCCCGGCGCGGCCAGAGCCGGACTATGCGGCGCTGCGGCAGGTGGTGACGCAGGCTCTGCAGGGCCACATCAATCCGGTTTCCGGCATGACTCCCGGGAGCGCCAACCTCTGCGCCTGGGTTCAGTTTGTGACACCTGGCCTCGACGGCTAGATCCCGGCGTAGCGTTCGTAGTTGCGGTCTTCCCAGAAGCCGCCATGGCCGCCGCCGATAGGGTCGAGGGACTCCACCGCCTCGATGCGCATGATGTATTTGGCCTGCTTGTAGCCGAGATGGCGTTCGGCCCTCAGGCGCAGCGGCGCACCATGTTCGATGGGGAGTGGCCGGCCGTTCATCTGGTAAGCCAGGATCGTCTGCGGGTGGAAGGCGTCGATCAGATCGAGGCTTTCGTAATAGGGGCGACGCGCGGCGTCGGCGGCCGGCCACATATCGGCGCAATGGAAGACGATATGGCGGGCGGTCGGGCGCAGGCCGGCCTGTTGCAGGATCGGGCCCAGCTTCGCGCCGGTCCATTCGCCGATGCAGCTCCAGCCCTCGACGCAGTCATGGCGGGTGATCTGGGTGCGGGCCGGCGCGGCGTGCAGATCGGCGAGGCTGAGCGACAGCGGACGGTCCACCAGCCCGTCCACCACCAGGCGCCAGTCGGCGAAGCCGGCGGCCGCATGGGCGGCATATTCCGGCGTCGCGGGGTTCAGGTTGCCGTTGGCCTTGAACATCGGGGAGATGTCGGCGCGGGTGAATTCGCGGGCCATCGCGCGGCCGCCGATCAGCCGCTGCACGCGCCGGGTCAGCCCCTCGGCGGCGCCCAGGGAGCGCAGCGTGCTGTCCGAGGCGGTGAAGCGGTCGCAGGCGGAAAGAACGAAGCCGAGGGCGGCGGCGCCCAGGGCTTTCAGGCTGGAGCGGCGGGAGATCATGGCGCGGCCTCCGCGGCGAGGGTCGGGCCCGGCGGGTCCGCCGGAGGCTCGGGGGGCGGCGCCGGTTCGGGCGCCGGGGGTTCGACCTCGATGGCGTAGCGCCCGGTGATCATGGAGCGGATGTTGTTCCAGAAGCCCGACAGGATGACCATGATCACGTGCACCAGCACGAAGAGCACGATCAGGTTGGCGCAGATGAAGTGGATCGAGCGCGCGCTCTGGCGGCCGCCGAACAGGGTCAGCAGGAACGGGAAGGTGGCGTCGAGGCTGGGCGACATGGTCATGCCGGTGAGCGCGATCAGCGGCAGCAGGACCAGGATCACCGCGAGGTAGGCCCCCTTCTGCAGCACGTTGTAGCGCCGGGCTTCCTCGCCCTTGGGGAACTTCAGCTGAATGTGCTCGAGGATGTCATGCCAGATATGGCGGGGCGTCAGCTGCTCGCGGGTGGGGGCGAGATCGCGCTTCAGATGGCCGTTGATCAGGTTGGTGATCAGATAGACGAGGCCGTTGATGGCGAAGAGCCAGGCGAAGAAGAAATGCCAGCGCCGTCCCGCCGCCAGGAACTGCATGGACGGTAACGTCGCCCAGGCGGGAAAGCCGCGCCGCACCCGCTGGCCCTCGAAGTCGGACGCGCCGAGGAAACCGGTGGTGCGGAACGCCGCGCCGGCGATGTGGGTGGTTCCGTGCAGGGAGCCGTCGGGATTGGGCGCCGCCGTCATCGAAAGCCACGGGGTCTGGAAGCTGGACGCCTGGCCCCAATAAAGCGCCGGATGGGCGTTGAAGATCTGCAGTCCGCTCATCAGCAGCAGCCAGAGGCTCAGCACGTTGATCCAGTGCGTGACGCGCACCAGCAGGGAGTGCCTCGGGACCAGAACCGTGGGGCGTTTGGGCAAGCGCGCCTCCTTCGTTCGCGGCTCAGCTTGGCACGCGTCGGGCCTCGTCCGCCAGCTTGCCTGATACGGACGGGCCGCTTAACTGGACCGCCATGGCCGAGCACGCCGATCACGTCCATCACGACCACGGCCTGGCCGGGCCGGCGCTGGCGGCGGAGCTGGCGAGCGCCGAGCGGCGCTGCCTTCGGGACGGCGAGCGGCTGACCGCGGCGCGGCGGCGGGTGCTGGAGCTGCTGCTCAAGGCCGGCCGGCCGGAGAAGGCCTACGACCTGATGGCCGGGTTCGGCGATGGCGGCGGGGCGGCCAAGCCGCCGACGGTGTATCGGGCGCTGGCGTTCCTGGAGCGGCTTGGGCTGGCGCACCGGATCGAGAGCCTGAACGCGTTCGTCGCCTGCCGGGCGGGCGAGGGCGGCCATTCCGCCGCGTTCCTGATCTGCGACTGCTGCGGGGCGACCCAGGAGTTCGAGGCGCCCGCGGCCTCGGAGGTGGCGCGGGCGGGCGCGGCGGCGGGCTATCAGCTGCGCGGGATCACCATCGAGGCGCACGGGCTTTGCGCCGATTGTTGCGGCTAGCGCCTTTCCAGGGGGGACGATGAGCGAAGGCGTGGAGGTCTGGCGCGGCCGGGTGAACCCCTGGGAGGTGGACTCCATGGGCCACCTCAATGTCCGCTATTACGGCACGCGCCTCACCGAGAGCCTGATCGCGTTCGCCGCGGCCGTTGGTCTGCCCTTCCGCGCCGGGCGCCAGCAGGCGATCGCGGTTCGCGAGCAGCACAACCGCTTCCTTCGCGAGGCGCGCAGCGACATGCCGCTCCATATGACGGCCGGCGTGCTGGAGGTGCGTCCGGCGAGCGCGGACCTGTTGTTCCAGCTCTTGCACAGCCTCAGCGGCGATCCTTCGGCGACGTTCCGGCTAAGGGTTGAGCTGGAGGGACCTGGCGGCGGCGCCGCGTGGCCGGAGGAAACCGCGCAGGCGATGCGGGCTCTGAGCGTGGGCTTGCCGGGTCATGCCGCCTATCGGGGCGTCACCACGGGCGAGGTCCGCACCGGCGCGAGCCTGGCGGAGGCCGACCGCATGGGCCTGCGGACGATATCGGCGGGAGCCTTCGACGGTTCGCACTGCGACGTGTTCGGCCGGATGAAGCCGGATCAGGTGATCGCCCGGATCTCCGACGGCATGAGCCACATGTTCGCGTCGCTCGGAGGCCGGGGCGGCGAGGGGCCGCTGCTGACCAACGAGATGGGGCGCCCACGGCGGCTGGGCGGGGCGGTGCTGGAGTACCGGGTGATGCATTGGGAGACGCCGGTGGCCGGCGACCGGTTCGTCGTGCGGTCGGGCGTCGCGTCGGTGGAGCCGCGCTTCCAGCGGCTGGTGCATTGGGTGCTGGATCCCGGGACGGGGCGTCCCTGGGCGACCGCCGAAGCGATCTCGATCTCCATGGATTTGGAGGCGCGCAAAGTGCTGGCCTACACGGACGAACACCGGGCGCGGCTGGAATCGAACGTGACGCCGGGACTGGGGCTGTAGGCCTTGCGCGCTTTCGCATGCCTGAAGGTTCGCCGCCCGTTCGCACTCTTCCCCTGACATCCACAAAACACCCCGACCCCCTAACCCCCTCCCCATCGAGGGGAGGGGGAATCCGTCGCGGGTGGTCGTTTCCCTGTCAGCGAGTGGAGGGAATGGGGCAGCGGGTCCCCCTCAAGGGGTCCCCATCTCGCGAGTTCATTGGCTCATCGCGTCGCGGAGGCCGAGGTGGACGATGTCGGGGCGTTCCATCGGCAGGAAATGGGTGGTTCCGGGCACGGTCTCGACCTGGATATTGCCGCGGGCCAGCAGCCCGGGGAGTTCCTCCTCGATGCGGGCGGTCGACCCTTCCTCGGCGCGGAACATGCGGATCGGGCGGGGGAAATGGTCCAAGGCCGGCCAGGGATCGTGGGCCTGAGAGGCGAAATTGGCCGCTTCCCAGGCCGGTGAGCAGGTGAGCTCGACGCCGCCCTCGGGCCGCTCGCGAAAGCCGTCCTCGACATAGTCGGCGATCTCGGCGGGGGTCCAGGACTTGAAGGCCCCCCGTCCCTGATAGGCGGCCGCGGCGGCGGCCTTGGAGTCGAAAACCGCGCGGCGACGAAGAGCGCCCTGCAGCAGCGGCGATTCGTAGAATTCGCCCTTGGGCCGCTCGGCCATCTGCCTGGGCAGGATCACGGGGTCGAAGAAGGCCATGCGGCGGATCAGGTCCGGCTCCAGCACGGCGGCCAGGAGGCTGACGCAGCAGCCCATGGAATGGCCGGCGAGCACCGGCGGCGGGCCGCCGAGGGCGTGGAGCAGGCCCAAGAGATCGTCGCGGAAGATCTCCCAGTTGAAGCGGCCTTCCGGATCGGCGGCGAGGGCCGAGCGGCCGTGTCCGCGCTGGTCGACGGCCAGGATGCGCATCTCCCCCGCCAGCGGCGACAGGATCGAGCGGTAGGTCAGGGCGTTGAAGCCGTTCGCATGCAGGAAGATGACATCGATGGGCCGGTCTTCCGGCCCAAGTTCGATGGCGGCCATCTCGCCGTCGCCGGCAACGCTGCGGATCGCGATCCGCCGCCGGCGGAACGACACATCGGTGGCCACGCTCATGCGCCCTCCCCAACTGACGGGCGCACGACTAAGGAAACTGGCGTGAGGACGCAATGAAGCTGGCGACCATCGGATACGAGCGGGCGACGCAGGGCGCGGTGATCGCGACGCTGAAGGATGCGGGCGTGAAGGTGGTGATCGACGTGCGGGCCGTGGCGTTCTCCCGCCGCGCGGGATTCTCCAAGCGGCTGCTGGCGGCGAGCCTGGACGAGGCGGGGATCGCCTATGTGCACCTGCCGGACCTCGGCACCCCGAAGCCCGGCCGGGATGAGGCCCGCAAGGGCCACACCGCCGCGATGCACACGATCTTCAACGCTCATATGGAAGAGCCGGCCGCCCAGGTGGCGCTGGCCGAAGCGGCGCGCATCGCGGGCGAGCGCAAGAGCGCTTTGCTCTGCTACGAGGCGGACGTGAACCAGTGCCACCGCAAGATCCTGGCCGACAGCCTGGCCGCGTCGGACGGGTTCGAACTCGAGCATCTGAGCGCGCTCTAGCGGGCGCCGAGCCGATCCAGCAGGTCCTTGCCGAACACGGGCAAGGTGTCGTCGCGGGCGCCCATGACGATCAGGCGGTCGCCGGGGCGGGCGAGGGCGAGGAGGGCTTCGCCGCAGCCGTCGCGGGTTCCGAGGGCGCGGGCGTCCCTGCCGTGGGCGGCGACGCCGGCGGCGATGTCGGCGCTGGTGACGGCGCGGTCCACCGTGCCGCCGAAATAGACCGGATCGGGCAGCACCAGCACGTCACCGGGGGCGAGGCGCTCGGCGAAGACGGCGACGAACTCGTTCCTCATCAGCTTCAGCGGGCCATAGCCGTGGGGCTGGAACATGATCAGCAAGCGGCCCGGGAAGGCGTGCAGGGTGTCGAGGGTGGCGGCGATCTTGTCCGGGTTGTGGGCGAAGTCGTCGATCACGGTGACGCCGCCGGCGGTTCCCAGCACGTCCATGCGCCGGCGGATCCCGGCAAAGCCGCCCAGCGCGGCCGCGGCGTCGGCCAGGGTGACGCCGCAGGCCATGGCCGCGGCGATCGCGGCAAGAGCGTTGGCGATGTTGTGCAGGCCCGGCGTCTTCAGGGCGACGGCGGCCCGCTCGCCCGTGGCGCGGTGCAGGGCCTGGAAGGCGATGCCGTCCTGCGCCGGAACGATGCCGTCCGCCGAAAGGTCGGCGGAGCGGTCGCCCAGGCTGAAGGTGACGACGGTGGGGCCGGCGAGGCTGCGGGCGAGATCGGCCGTCTCGTCGTTGTCGAGGTTGAGGATCGCCGTCCTCGCCTTGGCGACGAAACCGCGGAAGAGGGCGCGCAGCTCGTCCATCGATTTGTGGTCGAGGGCGATGTTGTTCACCACCGCGATGGCGGGATCGTAGCGGGCGATGGAGCCGTCGCTCTCATCCACCTCGGCGACGAACAGATCCTCTTCGCCCACCAGCGAGGCGGCGAAGGGCCGGTCGGCGGACATGAAGTTCTTCATGTCGGCGCCGTTGATCACCGTGGGCCTCCGCCCGCAGGCGCTGAGGATCCAGGCGATCATGCCGGTGGTGGTGGACTTGCCGGAGGTGCCGGCGACGCCGACGCTCACCGCCGCCGCATTGAACAATTGGGCCAGCAGCTCGGGCCGGGTCATCACGGCCGCGCCGGCCCGGCGGGCGGCCTGGATATCGGGGACGGTCTCCTCCACCGCGCCGGAGGCGACCACGATCTGGTCCGGCGAGGTGACGCCCGAACCGTCCTGGGCGAAGAGCGCGACGCCGTGCTGCTCCAGGAACTCGAATTTCTCCGGGGTGCGGCCCTGGTCGCGCGAGCGGTCGGAGCCGGAGACCTCGGCGCCGCCGGACTGCACGATCAGCGCCAGCGGCAGCATGCCGCTGCCGCCGATGCCGCAAAAGAAATAGCGCTGGGGCCGGGTCATCGGGCTACATCACGAAATGCCGCGGCCGGCGCAAGGCCGCTTTGCCGCACGGGGGGCGCATGGCAGCCTTCAGGATCGCCGTGGTCTGTCCGGCCGGACCGATGCTGCGCGACACGGCCAACCGGGTGCTCGAACTCGCCGCGGCGCTGGAGCCGCCGACCCAGATCATCTTCCACCCGCAGTGCTTCGCTATGGACGGTCACTTCGCCGGCGCCGACGAGGTGCGCGCCGCCGCCTTCCTGGAGGCCGCCAACGACCCATCCTTCGACGCGGTCTGGTTCGGACGGGGCGGCTATGGCGCGGGACGCCTGCTGGAGGCGGTGATGGCGCGACTTGCGCCGGCGTCCCGGGAGAAGGCGTATCTCGGCTATTCGGACGCCGGCAGCCTGTTGGCGGCGCTCTACCGGGCGGGCCACCGCCGCCTCGCGCACGGCCCAATGGCCAACGACATCCTTCGCGAGGGCGGGGACGCGGCGGTGCGGCGGGCGCTCGCCTGGCTGACGCAGGGCGCCGCCGCATCCCTGGAACCCTCCGTGGACGGACGGACGCCGACGGCGGCGTTCAACCTCGCCATCCTGGCGGCGCTGATGGGCACGCCCTGGGAGCCGGACCTCGCCGGGCATGTGCTGATGTTGGAAGAGGTCTCCGAGCATCTCTACCGGATCGACCGGCTCTTCTGGCAGGTGACGTCCAGCCCGAAGATGCGGCGCCTGGCGGGTTTGCGGCTCGGCCGCTGCAGCGACATCCCCGAGAACGATCCGGAGTTCGGCAAGACCGCCGACGAGATCGCGAAGTTCTGGTGCGAAAGGAGCGGGATCGCCTGGCTGGGCGGCGCCGATATCGGCCACGACGCGGCCAACAAGGTGGTTCCGTTCGGCCTCTTTCCTTAACGCCGACGGCGCTTGTTAAAGCGCCTTTAGGTGTTCCGGCCCACACTCCAAGCTCGCCGGCCGCGCCGCCAAGGGTGGCCGCAAACAGGGGCTGACATGGCAACGCCAGGCGCGCCTGCTGCCGAAAGGAGCCGCGCAGCCGCCGGATTCGGTGCGGTGCTGAGGCGCCGTGGCGGTTTCGGCTATGCCTTCATCATGGTGCTCGGCCTGATCGGCGCGTTCCTGCTGCACGCCAAGGCCGACCACGACCTGCAGGTCGCCCGCGAACGATTCCGCGCCGAGCAGCATGCCGCGGCGGTGCAGGCCGCGCAGGAATCGCGCGATGTGCTGAACGAGATCTATCAGAACCTTCGCACGATCAGCTTTCTGCCGTCGGTCCGGACCATCAACCGGCACGGTGAGAACCTGAACCAGGACGGCCTGCAGTCGATCCAGGCGATCTACAACAACCTGGCCAGCAACGTGGAGGTCTCCGAGATCTACATCGTGCCGGCCGACCTGCATCCGGACCAACTGGACCCCGTCACCCGCCGGCCGCAGATCCCGATCCTGATGTTCGACCAGTTGATCACCGGCCTGCACGGGCCGACGCGTGGCGACGAGGACGAGGATGAGGCGCGGGAAGCCGCCGGCGTCGCCGGAGGAACGCACGAGCCGGAGGTGGAGATCTACGAATACCGCCTCTTGGAGCGGCAGATGGTCTGGTACCTGGCCCATACGCCCGACCTCGGCCGCACGGACGGACTGCATATTCCGATGATCGCCGGGCCGGAGGTGATCACCTGCGACAACACCCAGTACAACCTGACCCACGTGGACGCTGACCGCGAAGGGATGGTGCTTTCGGTGCCGTTCTTCGGGCCGGACGGGCGCTTCAAGGGCACGGTCTCGGCGATCATCCGCTCCAATGCGCTGCGGCACATGCTGCCGATCACCAATGCGGCGCTGGTCAACCGGCAGTACGGCTACACGCTGCGAAGCACGTTCCAGGGGCTCACGCCGCACGCGCTCGAGCACTCCGCCCACGGAGAGGCCGATCCCGGCCTGATCTATTCCGAGGCCTTGCCGATCGACACGCCCGATCCGCGCTCGCAGTGGCTTCTCTGGACCGCCGCGCGCAACAGCGACTTCGACGCCAGCCCGGAAATACGCGCTTTGCGCACCTTCGAATGGGCGGGGTACGGCATCCTGCTGCTCCTGATGCTGTTCGCCGGAGTCTCGATCTGGGGGGTGGCCCGCTACACCGGCATGATCAACCGCGCCACGCGGTCGTTAGAGGCGCTGGCCGACGGCGTGGGCGATATCGAGCACAGCCTGGACGACAATGAACGGCGCGGGGCGCTGGGCGGCCTGTCGCGGGCCTTCACCAAGTTCCGCGAAGCGCTGGAAGAGAAGCGCCGGATCGAGGCGAGGGCCGCGCTGGACCGCGAGCGCGCCGCCGAGGAGCTGAAGGCCACCAACTTGGTGCTGCAGGAGGCCAAGGATCACGCGGAAGCGGCGGCGCAGGCCAAGGCCGACTTCCTGGCCACCATGAGCCATGAGATCCGAACGCCGATGAACGGCGTCCTGGGCATGCTGACGCTGCTGTTGGACACCAAGCTCGACGCCGCGCAGTTCGAGCGGGCTTCGGTGGCGCGGAACTCGGCCCGGCGGCTGCTGGACGTGATCAATGAGATCCTCGAATTCTCCAAGCTGGACGCCGACAAGGTGGAGCTGGAGCGCACCGTCGTGAACGTCGAAGCGGTGGTGAGCGGCGCGATGGAACTGTTCGGCGAACAGGCGAAGACCAAGGGCCTGGCTTTGTCCTGCGAGATCGATCCGGCGGTCCCCAGCCATGTGCACGGCGATCCCACCCGGCTGCAGCAGGTACTGGTCAACCTGATTGGCAACGCCATCAAGTTCACCGACGCGGGCAGCGTGCACCTGAAGGTGGCCGTGGCCCGGGGGCCGAAGGGCGACACGCTGCGTTTCGAGGTGCGCGACACCGGCATGGGTGTGCCCAAGGCGGCGCAGGCGCGGCTGTTCGAGCGATTCACCCAGGCCGACAGCTCCACCACGCGTACCCATGGCGGCTCCGGACTGGGACTGGCGATCTGCCGGAGCCTGGTCGAACTGATGCTGGGCGAGATCGGCGTGGAGAGCCAGACCGGGCGGGGCTCGTGCTTCTGGTTCTGGACGCCGCTGGAACCCGCCGAGGCGCCGGTCGCGGCGGAGAGCGAGGCCGAGGAGATCGCGCTGCCCGGACCTGGCCTGCGGATCCTGCTGGCCGAAGACAATCCGACCAACCAGCGAATCGTCGAGCTGATGCTGGAGCCCTATGGCTACATCGTCGACATGGCCGGCAACGGCCAGGAGGCGCTGACCATCCTGCGTGGGGGCCTGCCCTACGACCTGGTGCTGATGGACGTGCAGATGCCGGTGATGGACGGGCCGACCGCGACCCGTGAGATCCGGGCCATGCCTGAGCCGCAACGCTCGATCCCGATCGTGGCGCTGACCGCCAATGTGCTGCCCGACCAGGCGGCCTCGTATCTGGCCAGCGGCATGGACGACATCGTCGGAAAGCCCATCGAGATCGAGGCGCTGCTGATCGCCATCGCCAAGGCCGCCCTCAGGGCGGGCGAAGCGCCGCGCAATGCGGCCAGCGCCTAGTCGGGCAGGCCCAGCGCCTTCAGGTTCGCGACCATCCGGTCGAGCGAGGCCGGGTCGAAGACCATCGCCTGCCGGAACTTCGAGACCGTCAGGCCGGGCTGGGCGCGGAGCATCTGGGCGTAGGCCTCGCGCGCCTCGTCCATGCGGCCGGCGCCGACCAGGGCCGAGGCCAAATGCCGGTAGATCCAGGTGGCGTGGGGCCGTTCCTCAAGCGAGCGGTGATAGAAGGCGACAGCCGTCTCATAGTCGCCGTCAATCTCGTGCGCGGACGCTATACCATTGTAATTGTTGAAATTCATCGGATCCAGCGGGCTCAACCGCAAGCCCCGTTCGAACTTCTCGATCGAATCCTTGGTGCGTCCTGAATAGAGATCGAGCCAGGCCATCCGGCTCCAGGCCCAGGCCGAGTTGGGGTCGATCGCCAGCGCCCGTTCCAGCAGCACCCGCGCGGTGCCCAGGCTATGCAGGAAGGTGTGGACGACGGCGAGCACGGTGAGGATCAGGGGATCGTCGCCGCTCAGCTGGGCGGCCCGCTCCGCGAGGCTGAGAGCGAGCGCTTGGCTCTCCTCGATGTTCTCGGCCCAGGTGTAGACCGAGCGCTGGGCGTGGCACCAGGCGGCGAGCGAGAGGGCGAGAGGATAGTCCGGGTCGATCTCCAGCGCCTTGTCCAGGAGTTCGAGGGCCTTGGCGCTCTCCCCTTCCTCGAGGGCCCAGCCGTGCGGCATGGCGCGCATGGCGTAGTCGTAGGCGCCCAGGTCCTGCGGGCGCTTGCGGCGTGAACGCTCGATCTCTGCGATGCGGATCGAAGGCTGCAGTTCGGCGGCGACCTGTTCGGTGATGCGGTCCTGCAGATCGAAGATGTCGTCCAGGGCGCCGTCATAGCGGCCGGTCCAGACATGGGCGCCGCCTTCGGTCTCCACCAGCTGGACGCTGATGCGCACCCTGGCGCCGGCCTTCTGGACGCTGCCCTCCAGCACATAGGCGACGCCGAGCTCGCGGCCGACATCGCAGACGTTGGCGGTGCGGCCCTGGTAGGCGAAGGCCGAATTGCGGGCGATGACGAAGAAGGAGCGGATGCGCGACAGCGCGGCGGTGATGGATTCGACGATGCCGTCGGCCAGATATTCCTGGCCCGGCTCGGCGCTGAGCGTCGCGAAGGGCAGGACAGCGATGGAGGGCTTGTCGGGCAGCGCCGGCGCGGCGGGCTTGGGGGCCGCGGATGTGTCGGGCCGTCCGGCGCCCCCGCCGCCCATCACTTCGGCAATGCTGCTCAGCACCTTGGCCCAGGCCGGGTGGCGCGGGTCGCCGGACCAGCCGGAAAGATCGGCGCACTGGATCTGATCGAACGGCATCGGCAGGCGAACGCCGTCCACGGTGAGCTGCACCAGCTTGGCGTCCGCCCGGGCGCGGTCCGCTTCGGAACGAACCCACTGGCTCTTCACGGCCTCGGCCGACCAGATCACCAGAACGGCCTTCGCCGAGCCGAGCTGCTCCTCGATCACGTCGGAATAGGTACGGTGGGAGGGCAGGTCGTCATCGCGCCAGACGCTGTATCCCAGCGCGTGCAGCGCCTCGCCCACCGCCTGGGCCTGGCGGACCGTCGATCGGGCGTAGGAGATGAAGACGTCGGACATGGCGCTCCGTCCGGCCGGACCCTCTGAAATCTAGCGCTGCGCCGGGCGCGGGCAAGGGAAAGCTGGGGCCGGGGCGAGCGCTGCGCCGGCGGAAATAATGGCATGACACGTGCCGTAATATGCGCCGAGGTCTGGCGCCGCGAGCTTAACCGGACCAAGGTCGGGGCCGGCACCCATGAGGCGACGCATGAGCAGCAAGCACCCGTCCGGCGAGCGTTTCAAGGGCGTGATCGGACCCACCATCCCGGAATCCCGGCCCTGGTGGCCGCCCGCGAAGGTCCAGGATGGGGCGCCCAATGTGGTGCTGGTGGTGCTGGACGATACCGGCTTCGCCCATTTCGGCTGCTACGGCTCGACCATCGAGACGCCGACCATCGACGCCCTGGCGGCGGGCGGCCTGCGTTATACCGGCTTCCACACCACCGCGCTCTGCTCGCCCACCCGCGCCTGCCTGCTGACCGGACGAAACCACCATGCGGTGGGGATGCGGGCGATCTCAAATTTCGACACCGGCTTTCCGAACATGCGGGGCTCCATCCCACGCTCGGCGGCGACTCTGGCCGAGGTGCTGCGCGAGAACGGCTACGCGACCTATGCCGCCGGCAAGTGGCATCTGGCGCCGATGAGCGAGTGCACGGCGGCGGGTCCGTTCACCAACTGGCCGCTGCAGAAGGGCTTCGACCGGTTCTACGGATTCCTGCAGGGCGAGACCGACCAGTTCTTCCCGGAACTCACCTGCGACAACCATTTCGTCGATCCGCCGGGCGGGCCGGAGGACGGCTATCATGTGAGCGAGGACATCGTGGACCGGGCCTGCGAGATGGTCCGGGACCTGACCTCGCTGGTCCCGGAGCGGCCGTTCTTCCTCTATCTCGCCTTCGGGGCGATGCACTCGCCGCACCAGGCGCCCCAGGCCTATCTGGACAAGTACCGCGGCCGTTTCGACGCCGGCTGGGACATCGTGCGCGGCGAATGGTTCGAGCGTCAGAAGGCGATGGGGGTCATCCCGCCGCAGACCCGGCTTGCGCCGCACAATCCGGGGGTAAAGCCCTGGGACGCGCTTTCGGCGAAGGAGCAGGCGTTCGCTTGCCGCCTGCAGGAGGCGTTCGCCGGGATGCTGGAGCACACCGATCGTCAGATCGGCCGGCTGCTCGCCTTCCTGGACGAGATCGGGCAGCGGGAAAATACGCTCTTCATCGTGATGTCCGACAACGGCGCCAGCCAGGAGGGCGGCGCCACCGGCGTTCTGGACGAGATGAAGTGGTTCAACGGCCTTGGCGAAAGCATCGACGAGGCGGTGGAACGGCTGGACGACATCGGCGGGCCCAACAGCCACTGCAACATACCCTGGGGCTGGGCCCAGGCCGGCAACACGCCGCTGAAATGGTACAAGCAGAACACCCATGGCGGCGGCGTGCGCGATCCGCTGGTGATGAGCTGGCCGGGGCGGCTGACGGCCGGGATGCGGGACCAGTTCTGCCATGTGATCGATATCACGCCGACGATCCTGGAGGCGCTGGGGATCGCCCAGCCGGAGGTGGTGGGGGGCGTGCCGCAGATGCCGGTGCATGGTGTGAGCCTGGTCCCGACCTTCGCCGACGCCGGGGCCGAGCTGGCGCGGGGGACACAGTATTTCGAGATGCTGGGCCATCGCGGGCTCTGGCGCGATGGCTGGAAGGCGGTGACCCACCACTCGGCGGGCAAGCCCTTCGATGACGATCGGTGGGAGCTCTATCACCTCGCCCGGGACTTCTCGGAATACGAGGACCTCGCCGAGCGCGAGCCGGAGCGTCTGAAGGCGTTGAAGGAGGCCTGGTGGGCTGAGGCGGACAAGCACGGCGTTCTGCCGCTGGACGACCGCAACGCCGCGACGCTGTTCCGGGCTTCGATGCGGCCCGGCCTTCCCACCTCGCGCAACCGCTTCGTCTACTATCCGCCGATCTCGCACATCGTGGCCGACGCCTGCCCCTCCGCGGCGCGCGGATGGACGACGACGATCGAGCTGCAGCATCCGGCCATGGGCGGAGACGGCGCGCTGGTGGCGCGCGGAAGCGCCAACAGCGGTTTCGTACTGTTCGTGAAGGATGGCCGCCTCACCTTCGACTACAACTATTTCCACGAGCACACCCGGATCATCGCCGGATCGGCGCTGAAGCCCGGATCGCACGAGATCGGGCTCGCCGTGAGCCGGACCGCCGACGGCGGCGGGGACATCGCGCTGATGGTGGATGGTTCGGAGGTGGCCGCCGGGCGGGTGGCGAAGCTGCTCTTCGTGGTCTCCTCAACCGGCATGGACCTCGGCCGCAGCCTCTCGCCGGTGACCGGCGACTATGCCGCGCCGTTCGCGTATGGCGGGGTGATGCGCCGGGTGATCTTCGAGACGCCGGCCTCGATGGAGCGCGGCGAGGCCCGCGCCCAAGTGCGGACAGAGATGGCGCGACAGTAGCTAGACCGTCACCAGGTCGGTGTGGGCGAAGCCCTTGCTGTAGTCGAGCACCGAGATCACCACCGGGGTGAGCTTGAAAATGCGAATCCCGTCCGGCGGGGGCGCCGGAATGGCGCCCTCGTTCTGAGGGACGTAGCGGCTCATGATCAGGCCGACGATGCGCTGCACCTCCGCAGGGTCGGTCACCGGTTCGGCGCGGGCGGCCATGGAAAGGCCGCTGATCTCCATCACCTGCGGCGTGTCGTGGTCGATGGTGAGGGACACGCGATTGTCGCGCGCGAGGTTGTGCGCCTTCTGGCTCTCCGGTCCGCAGAGGAAATAGAGCGTCAGGCCCTCATGCGCATAGCCGACGGTCGTCGCCTGCGGCCAGCCGTCGGGCCGGTTGGTGGCGAGGCTCATGTCCCGGTGCTGGTCCAGGATCGCGAGGATTTGGGTCTTGAGTGCGTTGTCCATGCGCGTCGCCTCCGTCTGCAGCAAACATGGTTCAGCCGCCTTCGGGCCGCCTTGATCGGCGTCAACCGACCCGCGCCTAGGCCAGCGTGATGAAGAACACCGCTGCGGCCGCGGCCATCACCGCGGTTGCGCCCCAGCCGAGCCAGGTCGAGCGGTTGTGCAAAGTCAGCCGCCCCATCACCCGCGGATTGCGCACGATCAGCATCATCACGACCATCAATGGCGCGGCCAGCACGCCGTTGACCACCGCGGCCCAGTAGAGGGCGCGGGCGGGATCGACGCCGACGAAATTCAAGGTGGCGCCCATCAGGGTGGTGGCGGCGATGGTCGCGTAGAAGGTCTTGGCGCTGAGCGGCTTGGCGTCAAGGCTGCCGCCGACGCCCGCCATCTCGCTGACCGCATAAGCCGCCGATCCCGCCAGTATCGGCACGGCCAGCAGCCCGGTGCCGATGATGCCGAGGGCGAAGAGCGCGAAAGCGAAATGGCCCGCGATCGGGCGCAGCGCCTCGGCGGCCTGGGACGAGGTCTGGATGTCGTGGATCCCGTGGGCGTTCAGCGTGGCGGCGGTCGCGAACACGATGGCGAGCGAGATGATCGAGCTGAACGCCATGCCGACCAGCGTATCCATCTGGATGCGCCGGATCTCGGGACCGGCTTCCTTGGGCGTGAGGCAGAGCGGCTTGGCGTGGTGGCGGTGCTGCTCCTCGATCTCCTGTCCGGCCTGCCAGAAGAAGAGGTAGGGGCTGATGGTGGTGCCGAGGATGGCGACCATCGCGGTGGCGTAGGCCGCGTTCCACTGGATCTCGGGCACGACGAGCGCGGTGAGCGCCCGCATCCATGGCACCTGCGCCACGCAGACCACCGCGACATAGGTGAACAGCGAGAGCGTGGTCCACTTCAGGATCGCGGCGTAGCGCGGATAACTCAGCCACACCTCCAGCACGACGCAGACGACGCCGAACAGCAGTGTGTAGAGGCCGTCGTTGCCGCCGATCAGCAGCTGCAGGGCCGCCCCCATGGCCGAGAGGTCGGCCCCGAGATTGACGATGTTGGCGATCAGCAGCAGCAGGACGACCAGCCAGAGCACCGGGCGCGGATAGTGGCGGCGCAGGTTGGCGGCGATGCCGGCGCCGGTGACGCGGCCGATCAGAGCGGCCACCTCCTGGATCACCACCATCAGTGGGAAGCTGAACACGAACGTCCAGGCCAGGCCGTAGCCGAACTGAGCGCCCACCTGGCTGTGGGCGCCGATGCCGCTGGGATCGTCGTCGGCCGCGCCGGTGATCAGGCCGGGGCCGAGTTGCTCGATGAAGGTGCGAAAGGCGCTCTTGGGCCGAGGGCTCATGGAGACGTCCGGGGAAGGCGCGGAATGCGCGGGGAGGCGAAGGTGGCCGCTCACGCCTGCGGCGGCCTTGATCTCACGCAAACACCGCTGGGGTTTGCCGACGCCGCGCCCGGGCGGGTATGGAACCTGGAAAAGGGAGACCCGAGATGAGCCGGTACTGGACGCTGTCGGACAGGCCCGTGGGCGGCTGGCCGGACGAGGGGACGTTCCAGCTTCTGGATGCGCCGATCCCGACGCCGGGTCCGGGCCAGGCGGTGACGCGGACGATCTACATTTCGCTGGATCCCTACCAGTGGGGCTACAAGCGGCGGGGGACCGAGCCGAAGGGCGCGCCCTGCCATGCCCGCACCGTCTCGCAGGTGCTGGAGAGCCGGATGGACGGCTTCAAGGCGGGCGACCTCGTCTTCAACACCGCCGGCTGGGCCGAGCATGCGCTGATGGGCGAGGGGGTCTGGCGGCCGGGCTACATGGTCCCCAGGGTGCTGGACCCGGCCAAGGGCAAGATCTCCCAGGCCGTGGGCGTCCTGGGGATGCTGGGGCTGACAGCCTATGCCGGGCTGAACGTGATGGCCGAGCCCAAGGCCGGCGAAACGGTGGTGGTGTCGGCCGCATCGGGCGGCGTCGGCCAGATCGTCGGTCAGCTGGCGAAGCTGAAGGGCTGCCGGGTGGTGGGAGTCGCCGGAATCGAGGCCAAGTGCCGCTATGTGGTGGACGAACTGGGCTTCGACGCCTGCGTCTCTCACCTCAGCCCGACGATGGCCGATGAGCTGAAAGCGGCCTGCCCGGGCGGGATCGACGTCTATTTCGAGAATGTCGGGGGGGCGGTGTTCGATGCGGTGCTGCCACTGTTCAATCCGGGCGCCCGGATGACCATCTGCGGGCTGATCGCTTCTTATGGCGACGCGCCGGGGGTGGATGCGCGGGGCGCGATGATGGCCAGGGGCAAGCCGATCTTCGAGTCGCGCGGGGTGAAGGTGCAGGACCTGTTCGTCGGCAATTTCGCCGACAGCCACCACGACATCTTCCTGGCGGAGGTGGGGCCGGAAGTGGCGGCCGGCCGGATCAAATACCGAGAGGATATCCGCCAGGGGATCGAGAACGTGCCGGCCTGCTTCGCCGAGATGCTGAGCGGCGGCAATTTCGGCAAGATGCTGGTGCAGGTCGGGGACGATCCGACCCTCTGAAGCACGCGCCTGGAATTGTGATCGCGCGGTCTCGCGGCCTATGCCAAAGGTGCTCGCCTCAATTGCGCACGGACAGCGGACCAACCGCTGCCGTCCTGTGACTGGAAGGGAATCCGTATGTTTTCGCACATCATGATCGGCACCAACGACCTGGACCGGTCGAAGGCTTTCTATGACGCGGTGCTGGGCACGCTCGGCGTCAAGCCCGGCTTCGTCGACGGCGGACGTCGCGCCTTCTGGCGCACACCCTCGGGCACCTTCTGCGTGACCCAGCCGATCGACGGACAACCGGCGAGCCATGCCAATGGCGGCACCATCGGCTTCGCCGCGGAGAGCACCGACCAGGTGCACGCCTGGCACGATGCGGGCATCGCCAACGGCGGCACGGCGATCGAGGAGCCCCCGGGTGAGCGGATCGGCAGCCGCCTCTACCTCGCCTATCTGCGCGACCCGGACGGCAACAAGATCTGCGCCCTGCACCGCCTGGCCTGACGGGCGGTGGCGGGCGAGCGTATCCAGGCCCGCTGCGACTGCGGCGCGGTGGCGATCGAAGTTCCGGCGCCGCGATGGGTGACCGAGTGCCTGTGCGACGGCTGCCGGAAGATGGGCGTGCTCTGGGCTTACTACCGCCCCGAGGACGTGCGTTTCGTCGCGGGTGAGGGCGCGACGGACACTTATCAGCGCGCCTCGCGGACGCAGGATTTCCACCGCTGCAAGACCTGCGGCTGCGTCACGCATTGGGCCAAGCATGATCGGGCGGCGGACAATATGGGGGTCAACGCCCGGCTGATGGATCCCGCGGTCGTGGCGCGGGCTGAGCGCGAGGTGGTGAGCGGGCCATAGGGGAGTGGGGACGATGAGCGCAATGGATCGACGGCGGTTCCTGGGGGCGGCGGTCGGGCTGGCGGCGGCGGGCGCGCCGGTGATCGGGGCGGCGGCCCGGCTCCGCGAACCCACGGCGGCGCTCACGCCGTTCACCCTCGGGGTCTCGTCGGGGAGCCCGACGCCGGACGGCTTCGTGCTCTGGACCAAGCTCGCGCCGACCCCGATGGCGCCGGACGGCCTCAGCGGCCTGACCGACCCTGTGTCCGTACGCTGGGAGGTTGGCCTGGACGAGGGCATGCGCCGGATCGTCCGGTCCGACCGCGCGATGGCCGACGCGCGCCTGGGTCATTCCGTGCATGTGGAAGTGGGCGGCCTGCCGGCGAACCGTCCCTATTGGTACCGTTTCACGGCGCAGGGGCATCAGAGCGGCGTCGGGCGGACCCGCACGGCGCCGGCCCTGGGCGCGGCCGCGCCGCAGCTCAATTTCGGCTTCGTCTCCTGCTCCAACTACGAGCTGGGCTATTTCTCGGCCTACCGGCACCTGGCCGAGGAGAACCCCGACCTGGTCCTCTATCTGGGCGACTATATCTATGAATACTCCAACGTCCGGGACTGGGGGAATCCGCAGCGCGTCGCCCGCCAGCACGACCGGCGGGAGGAATGCAGCGACCTGCCGAGCTACCGCAACCGCTATTCGCTCTACCAGCAGGACGCTGACCTGCAGCGGGTGATGGCCTGCGCGCCCTCGATCGTCACCTGGGACGATCACGAGGTGCAGAACGACTATTCCAATCAGTGGAGCCAGGACCCCACGATCCCGCCGGACGCGTTCCTGGCCCGGCGCGCGGCGGCCTACCAGGCCTTCTACGAGCACCAGCCGGTGCGGCGCTCGTCGATGTTCCACGGGCCCAGCATGCAGGTCTACGGCGCGGCGCAGTGGGGGACACTGGTGGATTTCTCGGTGCTGGACGGGCGCCAATACCGCTCCATGCAGCCCTGCCCGACGCCGACGACCCGCGCCGGGCATCTGGCGCCGCTCTCCTGCCCGGACCTGATCGACGAGCACCGCACCATGCTGGGCTATCCGCAGGAGCGCTGGCTCTATGAACGCTTCCGGCACGGGCGCGGGCAGTGGACGATCGTGGCCCAGGACCTGCTGGTGGCGCGGCTCTTCCAGACCCAGCGCGACGGAACCCCCGGCCAGTTCACCGACGGCTGGGACGGCTATGGGCCCAACCGCTCGCGCATGCTGACGGCTCTGGCGCAGTCGCAGGCCAAGAACCCGGTGTTCCTGGGCGGCGACATCCACAGTTATTGGGCGACCGACCTGAAGGCGGACTACGAGAACCCGAGCTCGCGGACCGTTGGGACCGAGTTCGTCGGCGCGGCCATCGCGCAGCGGCCTTCGGTGAACCTCGCGGGCCTGCAGGCGCACAATCCGCACGTGATCTTCAGCGACTGCAACACCAACGGCTACGCCACGGTGAAGGTGACGCCGCAGCGGCTGGAGACCCAGTTCCGGGCGATCTCCAACCGGTTTGACCGGGAGACGACGGTCTCGACGTTGAAGGCCTTCGCGGTGGAGGACGGGCGGCCGGGCGTGAACGTGCTGTGAGTGCGCTCGTCCGGGATGACGGAAGTGGGAGGGGGCAGGACCATGTGCCCGTCCGCAGCTAGGCTCAGAACCAGCGCTCCATGAACACGTCCGCCCGCGCATAGTCGGTCCTGGGGCGGCGCTCGACGGGGAGGTCGGTGAAGCCGAAGGCGCGGTAGAGGCCGATGGCGGGGGCGAGCGAACTATTGGTCTCGAGATAGAGGCGCGGGGCCTTGCGGTCCTTGGCGAAGGCGACGGCGGCCTCCATCAGCCGGCGGCCGAGGCCGGTCCCGCGCTCGCCTTCGGCGACGGTCATCTTGGCCAGCTCGAAGCCGCCGTCGGGCAAGGCGATCAGCGCGCAGCAGCCGACACACTGGTCGTCCCGTTCGGCCATGAAGATCTGCCCGCCCTTGGCGATGACCTTGCCGCCGGGGTCGTCCAGCACCTCGCGGTCCTTGGGCTCAAGGGCGAAGAGCTTGGTGATCCAGGCCTCGTTGAGGGTGCGGAAAGCGACCGCGTGGCGGGGCTCGAAGGGGACGATCTCCATGCGCTTCCTCATGGCCGCGTTCGCGAACCGGATTCCCACTTTGCCTGCGAACCCTCTAATTAGCTTGGCGATGCCGAGCCCGATCTTCAACGACCTGCCGACCACGATCTTCGAGGTGATGAGCTCGCTCTCGCGGGAACTCGGGGCGGTGAACCTCGGCCAGGGCTTCCCGGACGATCCGGGACCGCTCTATGTGCGCGAGCGCGCCGCCGACGCCGTGCTGAACGGCTACAACCAGTATCCCTCCATGCTCGGCCTCCCGGAACTGCGAGCGGCCGTGGCGCGCCACTACAACGCCCGCCAGGGCCTCGATCTGGACTGGGCCAGGGAGGTGACCGTCACCTCCGGGGCGACCGAGGCGCTCGCCTCGGCCTTCCTCGCCCTGGTGGAGCCGGGGGACGAGGTGGTGATGTTCCAACCGGTCTACGACGCCTATGCGCCGATCGTGCGCCGGGCCGGCGGCGTTCCGGTGTTCGTCTCGCTGCAGCCGCCGGACTTCCGGTGGACACGGGAGATGCTGGACGCGGCCTTCTCGCCGCACACACGGGTGGTGGCGCTCAACAACCCGCTGAACCCGGCGGCGATCGTCTATGCGGCCGAGGACCTGGCGCTGCTGGCCGAATATTGCGTGCGCTTCGACGCCGTCGCCGTTTGCGACGAGGTCTGGGAGGAGGTGGTGTTCGACGGACGCCGCCACACGCCTCTGCTGGGTGTTCCCGGCATGCGCGAGCGCTGCGTGAAGATCGGCTCGGCCGGCAAGATGTTCGGGCTCACCGGCTGGAAGGTGGGCTGGCTCTGCGCCGCGCCGGCCCTCACCCATGCCCTGGCCAAAGCCCACCAGTTCCTCACCTTCACCACCCCGCCGAACCTGCAGGCGGCCGTGGCCTACGGGCTGGAGGAGGGCAGTCAGTGGTTCGGATCGATGGTCCCGACGCTGCAGGCCTCGCGCGACCGGCTGACCGAGGGCCTCACCCGGGAAGGGTTTGCCGTCATCCCCTCCCAGGGCACCTACTTCCTCAACATCGACCTGCCGGGTTCGGGGATCGCGCTGGCGGACCATGAGTTCGCGATGCGGGCGGTGCGCGAGTTCGGCGTGGGCTCGATCCCCGTATCGGCCTTCTATGAGCAGGACCCGGTGACGAGCGTCCTGCGCCTCTGCTTCCCGAAATACGACGCCACCATCGATGCGGGCGTGGAGCGCCTGGCGCGGGCGCGGGAAGCGCTCTCCACTCTCAAATAAACCGGTTCACCGCGGCGAAAGCCGGGGCCCAAGGCGAGGGTTCGCCGACTTCAGAAAAAATGGAACCCGGCTCGCCGGGGTGCAGCCGTATTTTGGAAGGGTTCAGCCGCGGAAGATCACCCGCCTCTGCGCGAGGTCGATGATCGTCTCGCGGGGGATGCCGTATTCCAGAAGGACTTCGAGGCTGTGCTCGCCGAGTTCGGGGTGCAGGCGGTCGTAGCCGGAGGCGCAGCGGGAGAAGTCGGCGTAGCAGCGGTTGGCCACGAGTTCGCCCCAGCTGGAATCGTGGCGGATCTCGTAGTGGCCGTTCTCCCAGATCCAGTCATGACCTTGGGCCTCGTGGCCGCGCAGCACCGGGGTGACCGGCACGCCCTCGGCGCGCAGGCGGGCGACGATGCCGCTTTGCACCTGGCTCGATAGCGCCTCTTCCAGCCCGGTCGCGAGGGCGCCGTCACGAGGCTGCTGTAGGGGGTCGGGATAAGCGCGCAGCCATTCGGGGTGCTTCAGGGCGCGGGCGAGGGCGGCGAACTGTTCGGGCGTGGTGAGGCCCAGGCAGATCCAGCCGTCCGAGGCGCGGTAGTAGCGTTGGAGCGCGGAGAAACCGAGACAGTCGGCGTCGCCAAGGTTCGGCGGCGGGCGGCCTTCGTACCAGACGAGGTCGCCGGACTGGAAAATGGCGCTCTGGGCGGTGAGCGTCGTCTCCACCTCCTGGCCCTCGCCGGTGATGGCGCGGTGGTGCAGGGCGGCCATGATCCCGAAGGCGCCCATCGCGGCGGTGGCGACGTCGTTGACCGGCACCGCATGAAACACGGGCTCATGGCCCGGCCCGCCGCCCTGGGCGCTCATCATCCCGGACCAGGCCTGCAGCAGCGGATCGAAACCGGGGAGGCCGGCGCCGGCGCCCTTGGAGCCGTAACAACTGATCGAGCAGGAGATGATGGCGGGATTGATCGCTTTCAGCACCGGATAGTCGATGCCCAGCCGCTGGCGCACGCCATGTCGGAAGTTGTCCAGCACCACGTCGGCGCCGCGGCACATGTCCAGGAAGCAGGCGCGGCCGGCCGGGTCCTTCAGGTCGAGGCCGAGCCCGCGCTTGCCCCGGTTGTAGTTCATGAAGCCGGTTCCGTAGGGCCGGAACGGATCGCCCTCCGCCGGCTCCACCTTCACCACGTCGGCGCCGAAGCTGGCGAGGATGGCGGAGGTGTAGGCGCCGGCGATCACCGTCCCGAGGTCGAGCACCCGGACGCCCGCCAGCGGCGCAGCTAGGCCCTGGCCGCTGGGCGGAGCGGCGGAGCGGGGTTCGGCGAAGCGTTCCAGGTCCGCCGGTTCGGCCTCCCCCATCAGATGGCGCGCCGAGCCGGGGGAGGCTGAGAGTCTGGCGGCGACGCCGGGCATCACGACCTTGCCGTGCTCCGGGTGCTCAAGTTCAGCGCGCATGTCGTTGGCCAGGATGGGTTCGGCGGCCAGCCAGTCCTCGCGCTGGCCAACCGGGGCGCACGGGACCTGCGCCTCGCGCAGCAGTTCCACGAGCTCGTCACGGCGGTTGAGGGCGAACACCTGGTTCAGCAGGCCGCCGACATCATAGGCGCCGGCGAACCCGCGCAGGCCGGAGCCGCGCACCGCCTCCACCGCCCGGACCAGGAAATGGTGGAAGAGGGCGCCGAAGAACAGCCATTCGCCGTCGGCGCACTGATAGAGCCGGTAGGAGGCCGAGCCGCCGAGCGGATGACCGCCGCCCATCATCCCGCCGCCGCCGAGGAAGCCGACGGAGCCGGCGACTTCGCTCACCCCATGTAGCCCGGAGCAGACTACAGACTGGCCCTGGCCGGAGATCGTCCGTTCCCGGAGCGCCGCGCCGGCGGCGGCGGCGGCCATGATCGCCTGCGCGTGGTGGATCAGCGGGGCCACATGCCAGACCGGCTGGTCGCGGTAGGAGCCCTGGCGGAACGCCATGCCGGTGAGGCCGGTGAGCATGGCGTGATGGGCAGGCAGGTCGCTGATCTCGCCCTTGGTCCCGAACGGCGGGACCCAGAGATGGATCAGGCGCGGATGAGCGGCGGTGAGGGTGGCGCCATCGAGCCCAATCCGTTCCAGCACCCCCGGCGCGTGGTCGAAGATCGCCACGTCCGCGCCGGCGAGAAGGCGCCGGGCCTCGGCCTGGCCCGCCTCTGTCTCCAGGTCCAGGGTGATGCGGAGCTTATTGCGGTTCCACATCAGGTAGCCGGCCTCGTCCCCGGCCCGGTCGCCGCCTGGTGGCTCGGCCTTGATCACCTCGGCCTCGAAATCGGCCAGCAGCATCGCCGCCATGGGGCCGACGAGGCCCTGGCTGAAGTCGAGGACGCGGACGCCCCGGAAGGCGGACATCAGGCCTCCGCGGGAAGGGCGTCCAGGAACTCGCGAAGCGCGCGATTGAAGGCGGCGGGCTGGTCGATGTTGGCGGCGTGCCCGGCATCCGGGATCACCACCTTCTTCGCGCCCGGGATCTTGGCGGCCATGTAGTCGGACGCGGCCAGGAACGGCGTGTCGTTGGCCCCGACGATGACGATGGCGGGGACGGCGACCTCGGGCAGGGAATTGATCACCCGGGGGTTCTTCTGGGTGAGCATGCCGCGGGCGGCGTTGGCGAGGCCCTGGGCGGAGCGGTGGCGGACGGCGCGCACCTCGGCGCTGCCGCGTTCCAGCATGCCAAGGCCGTCTTTCTCGAAGCGGTCGGCGCGGGCGAGGGAGGTCTTGTTCCAGCCTTCGCGGGCCTCGTCGTTCTTGTAGCCAGGGCCGGTGTCGATGATCAGCAGGGCGTCCACCCGGTCCGGATGGGTGGCGTTGAAGGCGAGCGACATGTAGCCGCCGAGGGAAAGCCCGCCGATGATGGCCTTCTTCGTCCCGACGGCATCGAGGAGGGCGGCCATGTCCTCAACGGTGAGGGCTTCGGAATACTGAGCGAGGTCGTCCGGGCTGTCGCTCTCGCCGTGCCCGCGCATGTCCCAGATGACCAGTTTATGGTCCCTGGAGAGCTCCTCGATCTGGCCCCGCCACATCTGGCTTGTGGAGGAGTAGCCGTGGGTGAGCAGGATCACCGGGCCCTCGCCATGGACCTCGTAGTAGATCTTCACCCCATCCCGATCGAGCAGCGCCATCGCCTCGTCCTCCGTCTCTTCGGCCATCATCGGTTTCGGGGACACAATACTCAATGGGTCAGGCGCCCGCGCCGCGGCGTCGTCGACGGCCCCATTGAGTATTGTGTCCCGAAACCAAACCGGCTCAGGCCCCGATGAAGTTGCCGGGGCGGCGTTCGTTCACCGAACGGACGCCTTCGGCGAAGTCCTTGGTGGCCCTCAGCCAGGTCTGCTCGTGCATCTCGTGATCGGTCTGGGTCTTCACCGCCGCGGCCAGCTCCTGGCGGAAGGTGAGGCGGGTGGACTGGATGGCCAGGGGCGCGTTGGAGGCGATCTCCTGGGCCAGTTCGATGGTCTTGGCGCGAAGATCGTCCAACGGCGCGAGCTCGTCGGCGAGGCCCCAGTCATAGGCCTGCTCGCCGGTGATGCGCCGGCCGGTGAGGCACATCAGCTGCGCCTTCTGCCAGCCCACCACTTTGGGCAGGGTGTAGGTGATGCCGAAACCGGGGTGGAAGCCGAGCTTGACGAAGTTCGAGACGAAACGGGCCTCGGGGGCGGCGACGCGGAAATCGGCGATCAAAGCCAGGCCCAGCCCGGCGCCCACCGCCGCGCCCTGCACGCCGGTGACGATGGGCTTCTTCACCGAGAAGAGCCGCACGGCCTGCACATAGAGCGGGTTGATGCCCTGCATGCCCTGGCCGCCGACGCCCGTGGGGGAGGCGAGATCGGCGCCGGCGCAATAGGCCTTGCCGGCGGTGAAGAGAGCGCTGGCGCGCAATTCCTTGTCGGCGTCGACGTCGTTCAGCGCGTCGGCCAGGTTCTCCATCATCTCGACGGAGACGAAATTGTTCGGCGGCCGATCCACTTCCAGGATCGCCACATGACCGTCCACCTTGGCGGAAACGACGCCGTATTGCTCTTTCACCTGATCTCTCCCGTCTAGGCGGCGACCTGCTCGAGGTCGGCTTTCATAAAGGCCGCGAACACCGGCGCATTCAATCCCGAGATGGCCGGCTCACCCTCGCCGCGCCAGACGGCGCAGACGACGGCGCTCACCTCAGCGCCCGCCTCGGCCAGGCGCGCGGCGGCGTCGACGACCGCGCCGCCGGTCGAGATGACGTCCTCGATCAGGCAGACGCGCTTGCCGCGCACGTCGGCTCCCTCCACTGCAAGGCACGCGCCGTAGGTCTTGGCTTCCTTGCGTACGAAGATGGCGGGACGGCGGGTCTGCAATGCGATGGCGGTGGCGATCGGTACGCCGCCCAGTTCGACGCCGCCCAGATAGTCGGCGTCCGCCGGGATCAGGCGGGCCATCCGCTCGGCGAGGCGCGCGAGCAGGGCCGGATCGGACTCGAACCGATATTTGTCGAAATATTCGTCGGAGACCTTGCCCGACCGCAGTACAAAGCGGCCGGTCAGGTGCGCGGCGCGATAGAGGTCAGCCGCCAGCTCGGGATCGGGCGGCAGGCTCAACGGCGCGTGCCCAGGAGGTTGCGGGCGACCACCCATTTATGCACCTCGGTGGGGCCGTCGTAGATGCGCATGGTGCGCAGCTTCAGCAGCATCTGCTGCAGCGGCAGCTCCTTGGTCATGCCCATGGCGCCGTGGCACTGCATGGCGTTGTCCACGACCTTGAAGGCCATCTCGGTAGCGAAGGCCTTGATCATGGAGATCTCGAGGCGCACGTCGCGGCCCTGGTCGATCTTCCAGGCGCAGTCATAGGTCATCAGCCGCGCGGCATGGATCTGGGTGGCGGCGTCAGCCACCCACCACTGGATCGCCTGCCGCTCGGAAAGCGGCACGCCGAAGGTTTTTCGCTGCGGGGCGTATTCGATGATCATGTCGAGGGCGCGCTGCGCCATGCCGACCGACCAGGCGGCCATCTCGCAGCGGCGGGTGGAAAGGCGAAGCTGCATCGGCGCAAAGCCGTTGCCCTCCGTGCCGAGGAGCTTCCAGCCGGGCACGCGCAGATCCTCGAGGGCGACCTCGTAGGTGACCGCGCCGCCGACCATGGGGATGGCGCGTAGCACGTTGAAGCCGGGACTACCCTTGTCGACCAGGAAGGCCGAGATGCCGCCGCGCGAACCCTTCTCCTTGTCGGTCACCGCCATCAGGATGGTGAAGTCGGCGTCCCGGGCGCGGCTGATCCAGATCTTGCGCCCGTTGATCACCCAGTCGTCACCATCGCGCTCGGCGCGGGTGATCATGCCGGCCGGATCGCCGCCGGCGCCGGGCTCGGAGATGCCGATGGCGCTGACGGTTTCGCCGCGGACGTAAGGGGCAAGATAGGCCTCCTTCTGTTCGGGGGTGACGGTGGCCATCAGCATCCGCAGGTTCGGTGAGTCCGGCGGCAGGGTGTAGGGCGTGACGGTGCGGCCGAGCTCCTCGTTGACCCCGACCATGGCCACGGCCGGCAGGTCGGAGCCGCCGACGTCCTCGGGCGCATCCAGACCCCAGAGGCCGAGCTCCTTGGAGACCTTGTCCAACCGCGCCATGTCGGCTGGTTCGATGGAGAGGCCCTGTCCCTTGGCTTCGCGCTCCAGCACGCCCTTCTCGAGCGGCATCAGTTCGTCGCGTACGAAGTTGGCGACCAGGTCCTTGAGCATCCGGTGCTCTTCGGCGAGTTCGAATTCCATGCGGCGCCTCCTGGCCCTCGCCTTTAGCATCCGATCCCGCACGCTGCGACGCTCACGCCACGGCAGGGTTGATCAGCATTTCGGGGACACAATACTCAATGGGGCAACCGCGCGGGCCGTTTCAGCGCCGGCGAACCCATTGAGTATTGTGTCCCCGAAATACCCCCGGGATGCTTGCAGATTGAGGAGACGCATCCATGGCCGGAAAACAGCTTGCCACGAAGAACACCGGGCCCCTGGCCGGGGTGCGGATCGTGGATCTGACGGCGGTGGTGTTCGGGGCTTACGCGACCCAGATGCTGGGGGACCTCGGCGCCGACGTGATCAAGGTGGAATTTCCGGGCGGGCGGCGCGGCGGGGGCGGGGACACCATGCGCTGGACCGGCGCCGTGCCCCAATCCGTTCACGACGACGGCATGGGCCCGATCTTCATGACCATCAACCGCAACAAGCGCTCGGTGATGCTCGACCTGCGCGACGAGAAGGCCATGCGGTCCTTCCGGCGGCTGGTGAAGACCGCGGACGTGCTGACGGCGTCGGTCCGTTACGAGGGGCTGAAGCGCCTGGGCCTCGGCTACGAGGAGATCGCCGCAATCAAGCCGGACATCGTCTATGTGCACGCCGCGGGCTACGGCTCGGACGGGCCCTATGCAGGCGAGCCGGCCTACGACGACCTGGTGCAGAGCGCCTCGGGTCTGGCGGACCTCCTGACCCGGACGGACGGCGACCCCAAGCCCCGGCTGCTGCCCAGCCTGATCGCCGACAAGGTCTCGGGTCTCTTCATGGCCCAGGCGGTGACCGCCGCCCTCTACCATCGCCAGAAGACCGGGGAGGGGCAGTTCGTCGAGGTGCCGATGCTGGAATGCGTGACCAGCTTCAATCTGGCCGAACACTTTTTCGGCCATGTCTATGACCCGCCGCTGGGCCAGTGGGGCTACAACCGGGTCGTCAATCCCGAGCGCAAGCCGTTCAAGACCAAGGACGGCTATATCGGCATGCTGCCCTACACGGACCAGCAATGGGACCAGTTCTTCGCCATCGCCGGCTGGTCCGAGACGGTGGGCAAGGATCCGCGCTTCGCAGACTTCCGCACCCGCGCCCAGCACCCTCGCGAGCTCTATGCTATGGTCGAGCAGATCACCCAGGAGAAGACCACCGCCGAGTGGCTGGCGCTGCTGAAGCCGCTGCAGGTGCCGGTGACGCGCACCAACAAACTGGATGAGCTGCAGCAGGATCCGCACCTGAAAGCCGTCGGGCTCTTCGAACGCTACGAGCACCCGGACGCCGGCGCCTATCACGCCATCCGACCGCCGGTGCGCTACACGAAGAGTCCCGCCACCATCCGCCGCCATCCGCCGAAACTGGGCGAGCACACGGCCGAGATCCTGGCCGAACTCGGCGAAGGGCCGGACGAGTGACCTGAGTTTCGGGGACACTCAATGGGGCCGGTCTCCGTGGCCCCGCCGCGCAAGTGGCTCATTGAGTATAGTGTCCCCGAAACTCTCCCCCGAAACCTCGGGCGAGATCGGGAACCCACTTTCGTGGGGCGGGTTGCGGCCAGCGAAAGCAAGGAGTGCGATCGATGGCCAACGAGCAGACCGGCCCCAGCCCGGACGCCGAACGGGCGGCCGAGGAGGAACGGCAGATCCAGGACCAGGTGGAGGCCGCCGAGGCGCGGTCGTTCAAGCCGGACGGCCAGGAAAAGCCGAAGGCGATGCAGGCGGGCGCCCGCGAATATCCCGTCCCGCCCCTGCCGAAGCAGCATCAGGAAAAGCCGGGCGTCGAAGCTCGCCTCGATCCGGCGCCGATGTATGACGCGCCCTACTGGGAGGGCTCAGGCAAGCTCAAGGGCAAGGCGGCGCTGATCACAGGCGGCGATTCCGGCATCGGACGGGCGGTGGCGGTGCTGTTCGCCCGGGAGGGGGCCGACATCGCCCTCTGCTATCTCACCGAAGGCGAGGATGCGGCCGCGACCAAGGCGGCGGTGGAGAAGGAAGGGCGGCGGTGCGTCACCATCAGCGGCGATGTGGCCGATTCCGGCTTCTGCGAGCGGGCGGTCTCCAAGGCCGTCTCCGAACTCGGCCGCCTGGACGTACTGGTGAACAATGCGGCCTTCCAGGAGCATGTTGGGGGGCTCGAGGAGCTCACCGAGGAGCATTTCGACCGCACCCTGAAGACCAATCTCTATGGCTACTTCTTCATGGCCAAGGCTGCCGCGCCGCACATGCAGCCCGGATCGGCGATCGTGATGACCGGCTCGGTGACCGGGATCGAGGGCTCAGCGCACCTCCTGGACTATTCGATGACCAAGGGCGGCATCCACGCCTTCACCCGCTCGCTTGCGGGCGCGCTGATGGACAAGGGCATCCGGGTGAACTGCGTGGCGCCAGGGCCGGTCTGGACGCCGCTCAATCCGGCCGATTCCGACGCCGAGAAAGTCAGCCAGTTCGGGGCGCATGCGAAGATGGGCCGGCCGGCGCAGCCCGAGGAGATCGCGCCAGCCTTCCTGTTCCTCGCCTCGCCGCAATGCTCCAGCTACATCACCGGCGAGATCCTGCCGGTGATCGGAGGCTATTGATCGGCGCCCTTACGCCTCACCACGCTGATCCGCCCGCCGCCCTCCAGCGTGGCCAAAGCCACGTCGGCGGGCCGGTCCACCTGCTCCAGGCGTAGGCCTTCCAGCAGATCCTCCTTGGAAAGCCCGTGGCGGCGCAAGGCGCCTTCGTCGACCCTTCCGTCCCGCACGAGTTCGGCCGGCGTGCCCTTGATCAGGCGGGAGAGCCAGTTCCAGCGCAAGGTCGCCATCGCCGCGACCCGATGCAGAAGGACCAGCACGAGCGTCGCCGCCAGAGCCGGCAGGAAAGGCGCCTTGCCGGTCATCGCCCTTGAGAGGTTGGAGCCGATAATCAGGGCCACCACGATGTCCATCGGCGTCGCCTGCGAGAAGGTCCGCCGCCCGGCGATGCGGATCAGGATGAGGCCTGTGACGAACAGGATGGCGGCGCGCAGGCTCAGCTGCCACCACGAAGCCGAGCCGTCTTCCGGGCCGATGAGTTGATGGAGAAGTTCCATGCCTGCCCGAACGCGAGCGGCCTGAGTCCGTTGCCCCTCCCGCTTTGGCCGCTGCGGCGGTAGCCTGAGCTCAGCGGACAGGAGAACGAACATGCGGCTGCGGCAGCTGGCGATCATGACGCACAAGATCGCGCCGGTGCGGGAAGACCTGGAGATCGTGTTCGGCCTGAAGGTCGGCTTCGTCGACGACGGGGTGGAGTATTTCGGCCTGAAGAACGTGGTGATGCCTGCGGGCGGCGAGTTCATCGAGGTGCTGGAGCCGTTCTGGGACGACGCCTCCGGCGCCCGCTACCTGAAGCGGCGCGGCGGCGATGCAGGCTATATGGTGATCCTGCAGGACGCCGACGCGCTCGCCCATCGCGCGCGGCTGGAGGCGATGGGCGTGCGGGTGATCGCCACCTCCCGGGGCGGGACCTACCAGTACACGCACTTCCACCCCGGCGATTGCGCGGGCGTCCTGCTCTCCATCGATTCCGTCGCGGGCGACGCCGGCTGGACCGAACCGATGAGCGACTGGCCGCCCGCCGGGCCGGAATGGCGCGCCCACGAGAGTGAGTCGACGCTGGGCGTGCTGGGCGCAACGATCCAGCACCGCGACCCGGCCGCGGCGGCCGCGCGCTTCGCCGAACTCCTGGCTCTGCCGGCGATGGAAGCCGAAGGGACCTACCAGATCCTGCTCGACCGGGCGTTCCTGCGCTTCGTGCCGCCGGTGGACGACGACGGCACCGGCTTGGTGGGGATCGACCTCTTGGTGGTCGACGCCGACGAGGCGCTGCAGCTGGCGAAGGGCCGGGGCCTGCCGGTGGACGGCGACACGGTGAAGATCGGCGGGGTTTCGTTCCGGGTGGTCGGGGTCGAGTAGTTGTCGGGCCGTCATCCCGGACAGTGGAGCGAAGCGGAACGAAGATCCGCGATCGCCCTCACGGAGGAGGACGTCGATCCCGGACAGCGAGGCTCGCTTCCGGGATGACGGATTATTACACTTGAGAATCTGACAGTAACTGTCACATTCGGCGGATGGCCGGATCGGGTGACTACACGGCGGAGCAGCTGTCTTACAAGGCGGGCGTGCCGCTGCGCACGGTGCGCTTCTATGTAGCCGAGAAGCTGATCGACCCGCCGCTGGGGCGCGGGCGCGGCGCGCACTTCACCGACCATCACCTGGTCCAGCTGCAGCAGGCCAGGGTGCTGCAGAACGCCGGCTTCAGCCTGGACGCGATCCGCGAGCGGCAAGGCGAACTCTCCCTCGGGCTCAAGGCCATGGAGCACTACGAGAGCCAGCGCCTCGCCTGGGCGAAGGCCGCGCGAGCGGCCGCGGAGCCGGAGGCCGCCGAGCCGGAAGAGCCCGTCGAACTGGAGGGCTTCATGCGCATCCCGATGGCCGAGGGCGTGGACCTGCTTGTCGACGAGAACCGCCGCCTGCCCAGCCCCAAGCAGCTGGTCGATATCGCCCTCTACATCCGCAAGGTTTTCGGAGACCGTTGATGTTCACCGAGCCGGAACTCGAGGTCCTGCGCCGCGCCTTCGCCCGGCAGGTGATGTTCAACGGCAATGCGACTTATCCACCCCTGGAGGCGGCCTTCGCGGCCGTCCGGCGTGAGGCCTATCTGGGCGAAGGTCCCTGGCCGGTCTTCTTCTGGACCGGCTACCGGACGACTCCGGACGCCGATCCAGCCTGGCTCTATTCCGACATCCTGGTGGGGCTTGTCCCTGACCGCGGCCTCAACAACGGCCAGCCCAGCGGTCACGCCAACTGGATGGCGGCGGCGCAGGTGCAGCCGGGCGAGCATGTGGTCCATGTCGGGGCTGGGGTCGGGTACTATTCGGCGATCCTGGCGCATATGGCGGGGCGGAGCGGGCGGCTGACGGCCATCGAGTTCGACCCGAAGCTGGCCGAGCGGGCGCGGGCGAACCTTGAGCACCTCGCCGCCGCCGTGATCTGCGGCGACGGCTCGACCGCCGCCTTCGAGCCTGCGGACGTGATCTATGTGAACGCCGGCGCCTCCAAGCCCGCCGACGCCTGGCTGGACGGCCTGAGGGACGGCGGACGGCTGATCCTGCCGCTCACCACCAACACCAATTTCTCCCAGCCGAACGCCTCGCGGCCGAGCGGCGCGGTGTTCAAGATCACCCGCCGCGGCGATGAATTCGAGGCCGCGCCCGTTTCGCCCATCGCGGTGTTCCCTTGCGAAGGGATGCGCGACGCCGCCAGCGAGGCGGCGCTGGCCGAGGCGTTCGACCAGCGGCTCGCCAGGCTCCGCGACGTCCGGCGCCTGACCCGGACCGACGACATCGACCCCGCCGAATGCTGGCTGAAAGCCCCCGGCTGGGCGCTCGCCTACTGACGCTCTTCATCCCGGCGGAAGCCGGGATCCATTGGTGCGACAGCGGCCAAGAGCGCTTGGGCCCCGGCTTTCGCCCGGGTGCAGCTGATCAGATCGGGGCGAAGGTGAAGACCGGCGGGTTTCCTTCGCCGGTGGGGGTCCATTTGATCTTCACCCGCTGGCCGATGTGCAGGGTCTTGTCGTCATAGTCGATGAAGTTGGTCAGCAGGCTGATCCCCTCATCGAGCGTCACGTAGCCGATGGCGTAAGGCACCGGAGTGTTCCGGTGCATGATCGAGTAGGTGTAGATCACCCCTTCGCCCGGGCTTTCCTGCCAGACCGTGTCGGACGACATGCAGAACGGGCAGATGTTGCGCGGGTACCAGTGCACCTCATTGCAAGCGTTGCACTTCTTGATCAGGAAACGGCCCTCCTTGGCCGCCTCCCAGAACGGCTTGGACTCCAGGTTCTGCGCCGGGGCCGGTATGCGGCGCGTGCGCGGACGCTCTTGGGCTTCTGACATTAGTGACGCTCCAGGATGACGGTGGCCGCGCCGTGGCGGGTGCCGAGGGATCCGCCCGTGCCGTGGGCGATGGCGATATCGCAGTTGGGGACCTGCACCTTCGGGTGCGCTTCGCCGCGGAGCTGGCGCACCGCCTCGATCACCTTGGTGATGCCGCCGCGGTTGGTCGGGTGGTTGTTGCAGAGACCGCCGCCGTCGGTGTTGAAGGGCAGCTTGCCGACGCCCGAGATCAGGTTGCCGTCGGCGACGAACTTGCCGCCCTCGCCCTTCTTGCAGAAGCCCAGGTCCTCGATCTGCATCAGCACCGTGATAGTGAAGCTGTCATAGATCGAGGCGTACTTGATGTCGGCGGGGGTGACGCCGGCTTCCTCCCAGGCCGGCGGTCCTGACCAGACAGCGCCGGAATAGGTGAGATCGAGGTTGCGGCCGCCGCGCGGCCCCTTCGGGGCCTCGCCATGGCCCATGACGCTGACCAGCGGCCGCTTCAGGCTCTTGGCCACGTCCGGATGCACCACCAGCACCGCGCCGCCGCCGTCGGAGACGACGCAGCAATCCATGCGGTGCAGCGGATCGGCGATCATCGGCGAGTTCAGCACGTCCTCCACCGTCACCACCTGGCGAAGGTACGCGTGCTCGTTCCACTGTGCGTGGTGCGAGGCGGCCACCTTGATCCAGGCGAGCTGCTCGGAAGTGGTGCCGTATTCGTACATGTGGCGCATGGCGCACATGCCGTAGGTGTTGTGGGTGGAGCCGCCCCAGATGTTCTCGTAGCCGGCTTCCGGCGTCTCATTGATGCCACCGCCGGGGCCGCCCGGACCGCCGGGTCCAGGCCCGGGACCGCGTCCACCGCCGGGAGGCGGCTCGCGGCGCGCTTCGCCCAGGCCCGCGCGCGATCCCACCGGCCGGCCGGCCAGGGTGATCAGCGCCACCTTGCACTTGCCGGCAGCGATCGCTTCAGCGGCATGGCCCACATGGGCGATGTAGGAGGAGCCGCCCATCTCGGTGGAGTCGGTGTGCTTCAGCTTCAGGCCCATATAGTCGGCCATGGAGAGAGCGCCGAAGCCGGGCGCGTCGCCGGCGCAATAGTAGGCGTCCACATCATCCTTGGAGAGGCCGGCGTCCTCCAGCGCGCCCCGGGCGCATTCGGCGTGAACCTGCGCGGTGGAAAGGTGGGGAATCTCGCGCAACGGGTGCTCCCACACCCCGGCTATGTAGGCTTTGCCCTTGATGCTCATCGTCTCTCCCTGCTCTTCAATCCGCTCTGTTTGAAATTCCTGATCATGTCCTGGCGCGCAATGCCACCACCCTACCCGACTCCGTCTTCCCGGACGGATTGGAGCGCAGCGTAACGGAGATCCGGGATCGCCGCCTCCCGCCAAGCTGGACAAGGATCCTGCGGCGGCGATCCCGGCTCCACGCTCCCTCGGGCTTTCGCCGGGTCCGCTGCGGCCGCGATGACGGTGGGGATGGAGGCGGTCATGTCTTCGTCGCCGCGATGCGTTCGTCGCGCAGCTGGGTGCGGCGGACCTTGCCGGCGTCGTCGCGGATATTGCCGTCCACGAATTCGTAGGTCCGGGGCTGCTTGTAGGCGACCAGCATGCCGTTCAGGTGCTCGCGCAGCTCGTCTTCGGAGACCTCGCCTTTCTTCTGCACGATGGCGTGGATCTGGTTGCCCAGCTCCTCGTGCGGCAGGCCGACGATCGCCGAGGAGGCCACGGCTGGATGCTCGTCCAGGGCCGCCTCGATCTCCGCCGGATAGACATTGGCGCCGCCGACCAGGATCATGTCGGTGCGGCGGTCGGCGAGGTAGAGGTAGCCGTCCTCGTCGAAGTAGCCGATGTCGCCCAGGCTCTCCCAGCCGCCGGGCAGGGTGCGGGCCGTGGCCCCGCGGTACTGGTAGGACGGCGGCGAGCCCTCGGGCCGCTTCAGATAGATCTCACCGGTCTGGCCGACCGGCAGCGGCTCGCCGGCTTCGCTGAATATGGCCATGGTCCCGGTGCGCACCTGGCCGACGCTGCCGCGATGGGCGAGCCATTCGGTCCCGGTGATGATGGTGACCGACTGGGCCTCGGTGCCGGCATAGAGCTCCATGATCGCCTCGGGGCCGATCCAGTGGATCCAGGCTTCCTTCAGCCAGGGTGGGCAGGGGGCGGCCATGTGCCAGACGGTCTTCAGGCTGGCAACGTCGTACCTGGCTTTCAGTTCGTCCGGCAGTTTCCAGATCCGGCTCATCATGGTCGGCACCACATAGAGCCAGGTGGCCTTGTGAGCATCGACCAGCCGCAGGGTCTCCTCGGGATCGAACCGGGGCATCAGGATCACGTGCGCGCCCTGCATCAGGGCGTTGTTGGTGCAGACGAACGGAGCGTTGTGATAGAGCGGCCCGGTCATCACGCAGACATCGTCCCAGCCGATCCGGTAGGCCGGCCCGCCGGTCGCGATGGCGTAACCCGGCGTCCCCGACAGGATCAGTTTCGGCCGGCCGGTAGAGCCGCCGCTGGTGGCGGCCTTGAACATCGGCGGGAGCACATCGGGGAGCGGGGAGTCGTCTTCGCCCAGGCCGTAGAGGTCTTCGGAATCGTAGCGCGGACGGCCGCTCTCCACCGAGCCATCCGAGACCAGGATCGGCGATTCCGCCAGCTCCAGGATGGCGTCCGCCTCATGCCGGGGCAGCCGCCACGAGAGCATCTGAGGCACGGCTCCGATCTTCCAGAGACCGTAGGCGACCTCATGGAACCCCGCCTTGTTGGGCAGCCCGATAGAGACGATGTCGCCGAACTTCACGCCGGCCTTGGTGAGCCCGCGGGCGATCTGGTTGGAGCGGCGGTCGAGCTCGGAGAAGCTCAGCGTCCGCTCGAAATCGGTCAGGGCCGGCGCGTCCGGTTTCTGCCGCGCGATCTCGGAAAGGCGCGCGCCGAGGGACAGCGGGGCGGCGGGAGCTTCCGACATCAGGCGCGCCTGGACCCCACCGGGTGGGAGCTCGAGAGACCGCCGTCGACAGCGATCGCCTGGCCGTTCACGTAGGAAGAGTCGTCGGAGGCGAGGAACAGGCCGGCATGGGCGATCTCCGAGGGCTCGCCGCCGCGGGTGAGCGGGTTCAGCTGGCCGATCCGGCTTTCGGTCCCGCGTTCGCGGGCGCGGACATAGACGCCGCGGGTCATGCCGGTCTCGATCAGTCCGGGGCAGATGGCGTTCACCCGGATGCCCGTGCCGTAAAGGGCGTTGGCGGCGGTGGCGGCGAGGTTGATCACCCCGGCCTTGGAGGCCGAGTAGGGAAGTCCGCCGGCGCCCGAGCGGATGCCTGCCACCGAGGCGGTCATGATGATCGAGCCCTTGCCCGCTTCCCGCATCACCGGGACGGCGTGCTTGATCGCCAAGAACGGGCCGATCAGGTTCACTTTCAGGACGGCCGCCCAGCCCTCCGGCGTCAGCTGATCGATGGTCCCGAAGGCGCCGGGGGCCGCGCCGATGCCGGCATTGGCCCAGATCGCCGCCAGGCCGCCGAAATCCTTCACCGCCCGATCGACGAACCCCTTCACCTCGTCGTCGTCGGAGGCGTCGCCCTTCACCGCGACCGCGGTCCCACCGGCCGCCTTGACCATGTCGGCAGTCTCATCCACGGCGTCGGCGCGGTCGACGGCGACCACCTTGGCGCCCTCGGCGGCGAAGAGCAGGGTGGAGGCCCTGCCGATGCCGCTCGCCGCTCCGGTGATGACGATGCTACGCCCCTCGAGCCGACCCGCCATCGGACGCCTCCCAACATCTGTTTGAATTTCAGAATGCTGTTTCATCGGGAGCGGCGCGGGTCAACCCCAACCTCCGCGCCGCAGGACCGGTGTGCTAGGCTTCACCAATGCCAAGCAATCGCGAAGCCCGCGAGAGAAACGAGCGCATTGAACACGCGCAGATAGACGCCGCAGAGGGCGCAAATCGTCGGAGCCGCGGCCCTGTCATCGGTCTTGTGGTGCTGTTCGTTCTGATCCTCGTGGTTGCGGTTCTGCGGATCGTGCCAGGACCCTTCCACGACGCTTCTCGGTGCGCGCCGTCGTGGAATACCCGGTACAGCGGGCATCGTTGGCTGTGCATGCCATAGAAAAAGGCCCGCGGCGCGAACCGCGGGCCCTTCAAACTCAAACCGAGGGTGATGCTACTGCTGCACCCGCACTGGCTCGCCCGGCTGCCGCTGGGCCGCGACGGGATAGAACTTGGGTTCCAGTTCCTTCAGCGCCTCGCTGATCACGGTGGCCGGCGTCCAGCCCTGCTCGCGGGTCAGGTTCGCGATCGGGCGGGGCTGTGAATAGAGCTGGATGTCGTTGCCGCGGGCGCCGAAGATCTGGCCTGAGACGTCCTTGGCCAGCGGCGAGACCAGGGCCACGGCGAGGATCGCCGGCTGGTCGGCGCGGATGGCGGCGGCCATCTGCTGGCGGCGGGCCGCGGCCTGCTCGTCCTTCACCGGCACGGACTGGGTCATCCGCGTCCAGGCGACGGGCGCCATGCAGTTGGAGCGCACATTGTTGCGGGCGCCTTCCATGGCGATGATCCGCGACAGGCCCGCGATGCCCATCTTCGCCGCGCCGTAATTGGCCTGGCCGATGTTGCCCAGGAGGCCTGAGGTCGAGGTGAAGAACATGTAGGCGCCGTCGTTCTGGTCGCGGAACATCTCGATGGTGGCGCGGGCGACGTTGTACGAGCCCTTCAGGTGCACATCGATGACCTTGTCCCAGTCGCTTTCGCTCATCTTGTGGAACATCACGTCGCGCAGGATGCCCGCCGGATTGATCACGGCATGCAGGCCGCCGAATTCCTTCTTGGCCTGCTCGACCATGGCCACGACGGCGTCGTAGTTGGTCACACTGTCGGAATTAGAGACGGCCTTGCCGCCGGCGGCGCGGATTTCGCGCGCGACCTCCTCGGCAGGGCCGGCGGAACCCTCGTCGTCACCCTTCAGGCCGCCGCCCAGGTCGTTGACCACGACGCTGGCGCCTTCGCGCGCGGCGATCAGCGCCGCTTCCTTGCCGATGCCATTGCCGCCGCCCGTAACGAGCACGACCTTTCCGTCCAAAACGCCCATGAAAATATCTCCCTGAAAGAAAATTTCGCCGAACACCTATTCGAGGCGGTCGGCCTTGCGCAAGGCTGGAAACATCCGCGCCCAGAGGCCGGTGACGATCAGCGCGCCTACGCCGCCGAACACGGCGGCGCCGACAGGCCCCAGGAACCGCGCGACGATGCCGCTCTCGAACTCGCCCAGTTCGTTGGAGGCGGAGATGAACAGGGTGGAGACCGCCGCCACCCGGCCCCGCATTGGATCGGGGGTGACCAGCTGCACAAGGGTCTGGCGCACATAGACGCTGAGCATGTCCGCGCCGCCGAGGATGGCGAGGCCGATGACGGCGATGATCAGGGCGCTGGTGATCGGCGTGGCGCCCAGATGGCTCAGTTCCGCCGGCAGATGCAGGCCCGTGGCGATCCAGGCTGAAAGGCCGAACACCACGGTCGCAAGGCCGAAGACGCCGACGCCGGAGAACATGAATGTCCCCGCCCGGCGGTGGATCGGATTGGCCGCGAGCCAGAGCGCGACCAGCGTCGCGCCGATGCCGTTTCCGGCCCTGAGGATGCCGAAGCCGCCCTCGCCCACATGCAGGATGTCGCGGGCGAACGCCGGGAGGAGGGCGGTCGCGCCGCCCAGGATCACCGCCGCGAGATCGAGTGAAATGGCCCCGAAGACGATCTTGTTGGACCAGACATAGGCCAGGCCCTCCTTGACCAGCTCGAAGCGGGAGCCTGGCTGAACCGTCGGCTGGGTGCTGCGCTGGATGGTCGAGAGCGCAAGGGCGGCGGCGAGGTAGAGCGCGAGGGTAGTGCAGAAGGCGACAGCCGGACTCATGGCCACCAGCACGCCCGCCAGCATCGGCCCGCCGATCGAGGCCGTCTGCCAGGCCAACGAGTTCCAGGCGATGGCTCTGGGGAGCAGCTCGCGCGGCACCAGCATCGGGCCCAGCGCCGTGCCGGCGGGCTGGAAGAACGAGCGCGACACCCCGAAGAAGAAGGCCGCGGTGAGCAGGAGGGGCACCGAGATGAAATGCCAGATCTCCGAGGCGGCGAGCACGCCCACCACCAGCGCCTCTGCGATGTAGCAGGCCATCAGCACCCGCTTGCGCTGATAGCGGTCCACCGTCTCGCCGGCGGGCAGGGCCAGGAAGAACAGGGGCGCGAAGGTGATGAGGCCGATCAGCGAAACGTTGAAGGCCGACATGCGGATGTCGAGGCCCTGCTCGCGGGAGAGCGAATAGACCACCCAGGCCATCACCACGCTCTGCACGGTCGAGCCGATCGAACCCAAGAAGCGGGAGAGCCAGAAGACGACGTAGTCGCGCTCTTTCAGGAGAAGCCGGGCGGGAGGGAGCTGAACCTCGGTCATCGGGGGCCGCTCCTATCCTGGCGTGGGCGGCGCGGCAACGTGAGCGTTGACGGGGGCGGGCGCCGGCCCTATTGCCCCGCGCCTTCGCCATGGATCGGTCCTTGCCCCCACTGCCCCCGCTCACCGCCGAGGCGCCGCAGGACGAGCGGGCCGTCGATGCGCTGATCGAACTCGCCTTCGGGCCGGGCCGTTACGCCAAGTCCGCCGAGCGCCTGCGCGAGGGCAACCGCTTCATCCCGGACCTGTCCTTCGTCGCCCATGACGGCGCCGAGGTGGTGGGCTGCGTGCGCCAGTGGCCGGTGACGATCGGGGGAACCCCCGCCGCCCTGCTGGGCCCGTTTGCCGTCCATCCGGACTGGCGAAGCCGCGGCCTGGGCGCAGCTTTGATCGTCCACGCCGTCGCCGCCGCGAAGGACGCCGGCCACGCCTTCGTGATCCTGGTGGGCGACGCGCCCTATTTCGGCCCGCTCGGCTTCGAGGTCGCCTCCGGCGCGGTCATGCCCGGTCCGGTCGATCCCCGCCGCGTGCTGATCGCCCGGCTGACCGGCGAAGCGGCGCCGCGCGGCGCTGTGGAAATCGGGGGCCGGTAAGCAGCGCGTCATCAACGGCGACGACCCGTGAGGCCTCGCCCACGTCCACGGAACCTGCAACCATCCGCCGACCCCTCACCCGACCCGCTTCGCGGGCCACCCTCTCCCGCAAGGGGAGAAGGTTATCTATTGAGCTTCCGTTGCGCCTCTCGCTCTCCACGCTCGATCAGTTGAAACCGGCCGTCCGCCGTCCGGCGTACAACCCGGCGCAGGTGAGCCTCGGCGTCGTGCATTTCGGGCCGGGGGCGTTCCATCGGGCGCATCAGGCGCCGGTGTTCGACGGCTTGCTGGAGTCCGATCCGGGCTGGGGCGTATGCGGCGTGTCGCTTCGCCACCCGGACGTCGCCAACGCGTTGGGTCCGCAGAACGGGCTCTATGGGCTGGTGGAGATCGGCGCCGAGACGCGCTGGCGGGTGATCGGCGCGTTGCGAGAAGTGCTCGTGGCGCCCGATCCCGCAGTCTGGACGAGGCTTGATACAGCCCACCTAGTCACCCTGACGGTCACCGAGAAGGGATATTGCCTGACGGCGGCAGGTGACCTCGATCTCGCCCACCCGGACATCCGCGCCGACCTCTCCTCGCCGACATCACCTCGCAGCGTCCTTGGCTGGCTGGTCGAGGGGTTGAGCCGGAGAAAGTCGGCAGGCGCCGCGCCTTTCGTTGCCGTCAGCTGTGACAATCTGGCGGACAATGGCGGCAAGCTGAAACGGGCCGTGGTCGCACTCGCCAGGTCGCGGGATGCTGAGCTGGCGGATTGGATCGAGGCCGAGGCGGCGTTTCCCTCCAGCATGGTCGACAGCATCACACCGGCCACCGACGACACGCTGCGAACGGCCGCCCTCACGGCGCTCGGCCTCGAAGACGCCTGGCCGATCCAGCGCGAGCCGTTCACGCAATGGGTCATCGAGGATCACCCGGCGCTGCGCCCGCTGGCGGCGGCGGGCGTCACCTTGACCGGCGATGTGCGGGGCTACGAGCAGGCGAAGCTGCGGCTGCTGAACGCCGCCCATTCGACGCTGGCTTATGCGGGGCTGCTCAGGGGCCACGAAACAGTGGCCGATGCGATGGGCGACGATGCCCTGGCCGAGCTGGTCGAAACGCTCATGCGCCGGGACCTGAAGCCGTCCGTCGAGGCGCCCGAAGGCCTCGATCCCGACCGCTATATCGACGACGTGCTGGCGCGCTTCCGCAATCCGGCCATCCGCCACCGGCTCTCGCAGATCGCCTGGGACGGCTCGGCCAAGCTGCAGCAACGGCTGATGGGCGCCGTGGAGGCGGCGATCCGCGCCCGCCGGCCGGTCCAGCGCCTGGCCCTGCCCTTCGCCGCCTGGATGCGGTTCGTCCGCGCCCAGCTTCGCCGGGGCAAGGAGGTGGTCGATCCGTTGCTCGACGACCTTCGGGTCATCAACCGCGCTTTGACCGACGAGCCCGAGGACATCGACCGCTTCCTCGACCTCGACATCTTCCCGCCGCTGCTGGCCCGGCACGCCGCCTTCCGCGAGGCTGTCGCCGCCGCTTATGTCCGCTTGCCGGAGCTGCCCGCCTAGACGTTCGCCTGGGTGTTGTCGGGGAGGCCCAGGATGCGCTTGGAGATGATGTTCTGCTGCACTTCGAAGGAACCGCCGGCGATCGAGCCGGCCTTGCCGCCCAGCCAGGTGCGGACCTGGGCCAGCTCGTTGGGCGTGAAGCCCTCGCCCTCCCAGCCGAGGCTCTGATGGCCCATCAGCTCCAGGATCAGCTCGATGCGGGTCTGGGAATGCACCGTCGCCGAGGCCTTGAAGAGCGAGACGGTATGGGTCGGGCTGCCGTTGCTCTTCGATTCCGCATGCGCCCTGGCGATGGTCAGTTCATGCGCCTTGCCGTGCATCATGTTCTCGGTGATGCGGGTGCGAAGGTCCGCGTCGGCGAGACGACCATCCTCGTCTAAGCCGATGTATCGCTTGGCGATCTCGGACAGCGGCGCCGCCTTCGGCGCGGTCAGGGTATCGCCGGTCTGACTCGCCCGCTCGTGCTGCAAGAGGCGCTTGCCGACGGTCCAGCCCTCGTTGAGCGGCCCCAGCAACTGGTCCTTGGGCGTCACCGCATCGGTGAAGAACACCTCGCAGAAGGGCGAGGCGCCGCCGATCATCTTGATCGGCCGGGGGTCGATCCCCTTCTGGCGCATGTCGATCAGGATGAAGCTGATGCCGCTGTGCTTGCGGGCGGTGGGATCGGTGCGCACCAGGACGCCCGCCCAGTCGGCGTTGTGGGCGCCGCTGGTCCAGATCTTCGAGCCATTGACCAGCCAGTGGTCGCCCTTGTCCTCGCACCTGGTCTGCAGCGAGGCGAGGTCCGAGCCGGCGCCCGGCTCCGAATAGCCCAGGCACCAGATGCGCTCGCCGCGGGCGATGGGGCGCAGATGCTGCTGCTTCTGCGCCTCCGTGCCGTAGTCCAGGATGGTCGGCCCGACCATGGTGAGGCCCAGGCTGATGTAGCAGGGATTGTAGGCGCCGACGCGGGCCATTTCCTCCTGCAGCACCCGCATCTCGCGCGCATTCAGGCCGCCGCCGCCATAGGCGGTCGGCCAGGTGGGGGCGCCCCAGCCCTTGTCGGCCATGCGCTGTTTCCAGAGCGCCGCATCGCCGCTCTCGGCGGTGCTCGCCGCCTGACCGGCGGCCGACCGGCCTTTCAGCGATGGCGGGAAGTTCGCTTCCAGCCAGCTGCGCGCCTCCTGGCGGAATCCCTCGAGCGGTTCGGTCATGCGGGGCTCCCATCGGCTGTCCGCAACATTGAGAGCCCGTGCCCCGGCGGCAGGCAAGGCGCTTTGGCCGTTGAGCCGGGCCCTGCCGCCGGTTACCGCTTGCGCATGTCCCGTCCGCTCAGCTTGCACCCGGACCGACTGCTTCCCGCCGAACCGGGCGTGCGGGCGATCGCCCGCGAGCTCTATGGCGCGGTGAAGGATCTCCCGCTGATCAGTCCGCACGGGCACACCGATCCAGCCTGGTTCGCGCTGAACGAGCCGTTCGGCGACGTCACCGAGCTGCTCCTGGCGCCCGACCACTATCTCTACCGCATGCTGCACAGTCAGGGTCTGCCGATGGAGGCGCTGGGCGTGCCCTCGCGCTCCGGCCCGTCGATCGCCGATCCGCGCGAGGCCTGGCGGCTGTTCGCGGCCCACTATTTCCTGTTCCGTGGCACGCCCTCGGCCATCTGGCTGGATCACGTGTTCGCCGACCTGTTCGGCCTGGAGGTGACGCTCGAGGCCGACACGGCGGATTTCTATTTCGACCGCATCGGCGAAGCGCTGGCGAGCGAGGCGTTCCGGCCGCGGGCGCTGTTCGACCGCTTCAACATCGCCCTCATCGCCACCACCGAGAGCCCGCACGAGACCCTGGATCACCACAAGACCATTCGCCAAAGCGGCTGGCCGGGGCGGGTGGTGACGGCCTATCGGCCCGATCCGGTGATCGATTGCGATCACGAGCTTTTCCACACCGCCCTCGCCCGGTTCGGCGACCTCACCGGCGAGGATGTGATGAGCTGGCCGGGCTATCTCGCCGCGCACCGCAAGCGCCGCGCCGCGTTCGCCGAGGCGGGCGCCACGTCCACCGACCACGGCCATCCCACCGCCGCCACCGTCGACCTGCCGCCTGCTGAGGCCGGGGCCCTGTTCCGCACGGTCGTGTCCGGTCAGGCCACGCCAACCGAGGCCGAACTGTTCCGCGCCCAGATGCTCACCGAGATGGCGCGCATGAGCCTCGACGACGGGCTGATCATGCAGATCCACCCCGGTTCGATGCGGAACCACAGCCGCCGCATTTTCGAGACGTTCGGGCGCGACAAAGGCGCCGACATCCCCACCCGAACGGACTATGCGCGCGCACTGAAGCCGCTTCTGGACCGGTTCGGGCACGAGCCGAACCTGACCGTCATCCTCTTCACCCTCGACGAAACTTCGTATTCCCGGGAGCTTGCGCCGCTCGCCGGCGTCTACCCGATCCTGAAACTCGGCCCGGCCTGGTGGTTCCACGACAGCCCCGAAGGCATGCGCCGGTTCCGCGAGCAGACCACGGAGACGGCGGGGTTCTACAACACCGTCGGGTTCAACGACGACACCCGCGCCTTCCTCTCCATCCCCGCCCGTCACGATGTGGCTCGACGGGTGGACGCCGGTTTCCTCGCCCGCCTGGTGGCGGAGCACCGCCTGGACCGGGACGAGGCTCGCGAGGTCGCCATGGACCTCGCCTACCGCCTGCCGAGGGCCGCCTACAAACTCGACATGTTGCCGGTCATCTGACGCTTGCGGACGTCCGCAATGTAACCTTGATGTTACGTAACGTGCGTGTTACGTTTAGCATCATGGAAGCCTTCACCGCCCTCGCCGATCCCGTCCGCCGAGACATCGTGGCCATGCTGGCCGAACGCGAGCGCACCGCGGGCGAGATCGCCAAGCGGTTCGCGAAAATCTCCCGGCCGGCGGTCAGCCGGCACCTGAAAGTGCTGCGCAAAGCCGGGCTGGCGAAGGCGCGGGGCGAGGCCACGCGGCGCATCTACAGCCTCAATCCCGGGCCTCTGGACGAAACCACCGCCTGGCTGGAGCGGCAGAAGCAGATCTGGGCACGCAAGTTCGACGCCCTGGGCGAGCACCTGGACAAGATGACCGAAGAGGAGGCCAAGCGATGATCACCGCGGAGGACCGCGCCAGGATCGGCCAGTTCGTCGACCGCTTCACCTTCCGGCACGAGCGCATCTATCCGCATCCGATCGAGCGGGTCTGGCGGGCGGTGTCGAGCGCCGAGGAGCTGATGCGCTGGTATGTGCCGGGCTGGACCTGCGAGCCCCGTCTCGGCGGCCGCTGGAGTTGCACCTACGGCAGCGCCGATTCCATCGAGGCGGCGGAAGGCTACGATCAAGGTTTCGGCCATGGCGTGATCACCGCCTGGGATCCGCCGCGGCTCGTCGACTATGGCGGCCAGCACCGCTTCGAGCTGGAGGAAGTCGAGGGCGGCACGCGGCTGGTCTGGACCCAGCGGTTCGATCCGGCCTGGACCCTTTCACCGCGAATGGAGGCGCTGGTCGGGGACAATCCGGGCGGCCCTGGCTATCCGATGACCGCCGGCGGTCAGGCGGGCAACCACATCGCCGCCGACGAGCTCGGCGACTACCTGGACGGCGCTGTCATCGAGGCGGACATCGGCAATACTCACTGGCAGGAACTCTGCGCCGTCTACGACGCCCATTTCCGCGCCGCCATGCCCAAGGCGTAGCGGCCTGCTCGCCCGGGTCTAACGGTTGAGGGCGGGGCCGCGGGCTCCTACCTTGGCTGGATGAGCGACGTGGGCGCGAAGGCGGGGCTGGAGGGGCTGGCCCAGGAAGCGAAGAAGCAGGCGCCCGGGCGCGGGCTGCCGCCGGTGCATCTGTGGAACCCGCCGCATTCCGGCGAGATCGATATCGTCATCCGGCCCGACGGCTCCTGGTGGCACGAGGGCGCGCGGATCAGCCGCGAAGCTTTGGTGCGGCTCTTCTCCACCGTCCTGCGCAAGGATCCCGACGGCTACTGGCTGGTGACGCCGGTTGAGAAGCAGCGACTGACCGTCCTCGATGCGCCGTTCCTGGCCGTTCGGGTGGACCGCGAGGGCGGGGCGCTGAGATTCCAGACCAATTTCGGCGATGAAACCGTGGCTGGACCCGAAAATCCGATCCGGGTCGAGGAGGGCGCGGACGGCGAGCCGCGTCCCTATGTGCATGTGCGGCGGGGCCTGGAGGCGCTGATCGCCCGGCCGGTCTTCTATGAGCTGGTGGAGATGGCTGAGGAGCGCGACGGCCGGCTCGGCGTCACCTCCAACGGCGCCTGGTTCGATCTGGGGCCGGTCGCGTGAAGCATTTCGGACCCTCCGAGACGCTGCGCGAATGGATCACCAGCCATCTCGACCCGCTGGAGGCCTCGGTCCTGGGCGGTCAGCTGGTGAAGGGCGACTTCGACCTCAATCCCGCGCACCTGCCGACTCAACCAGCCGAGCTGACTCCGGCGGCGGTGCTGGTTCCCCTGGTCGAGCGTCCCGAAGGGCTTTCGGTGCTGCTGACAAAGCGGGTGGACACGCTGCGCCGGCACGCGGGGCAGGTGGCGTTTCCGGGCGGTCGCTGCGACCCTGGCGAGACGCCGTGGGAGACGGCGCTGCGGGAGGCCGAAGAGGAGATCGGCCTCGATCCAAGCCTGGTCTCGCTGGCGGGTCTCTGCTCGCCCTACCAGACCGGCACCGGTTATCACGTGACGCCCGTGGTCGGCTTCGTCGCGCCGGACCTGACGCTCAGGATCAATCCGGACGAGGTGGCGGTGGTGTTCGAGACACCGTTCGGCTTCCTGATGGATCCGGCCAACCACGAGGAGCATGACCGCGAGACCCCGGCGGGCGACCGGCGGCGGTTCTACGCCATGACCTGGGAGGACCAGTTCATCTGGGGCGCGACCGCGGGGATGTTGCGGGCGCTCTACGACCGGCTGTTCGGGGCGGCGGTTGGCTAGCGTCCTCGCCACCCGGCTGCTGATCTTCGCCACCCCGTTCGTGGTCTATTTCATATGGCGATGGGTGGCGCGGCGGTCAGGGCGGGAGATGGGCTCCACCCCGTGGGCCTGGCTGGCGGCGGCGGGCGCTGCGTTCGCGGCGCTCTCGCTTTTCAGCGGCGCGTTCTGGTATCGCGGGCATCACGACGAGATTTATGTTGCGCCCCAGACGCAGAGCGACGGCCGCATCGCGCCCGGCCATTTCGAGAAGGCCCATCCTTGAGCGACATCCTGCCGATCCAGCCCTGGATGACCGAGCCCAGCTGCGCGGCGGTGATGCAGGCCCTTGAGAACGCGGGGGGATCCGATTGCGCCCGGTTCGTCGGCGGCTGCGTGCGCGACGCGGTGATCCGCAGGCCGGTCGGGGACGTGGATATCGCCACCACGCTGACGCCCGACGCGGTCATCAAGGCGCTGCAAAGGGCCAAGCTGAAGGCCGTGCCGACCGGCGCCGAGCACGGCACGATCACCGCTGTGTCCGGTGGAAAGCCCTATGAAATCACCACCCTGAGGCGGGACGTGGCGACCGATGGGCGCCGCGCCGTTGTCGCCTTCACCGATGACTGGGCGGAGGACGCGGCGCGGCGGGATTTTCGCCTCAACGCCCTCTATCTCGCCACCGACGGGCGCCTGTTCGACCCCACCGGGGAAGGCGTTTCAGACGCCAAGAGTGGGCGGATCGTGTTCGTCGGGGAGGCCGAAGCGCGCATCAGGGAGGACTATCTACGCATCCTGCGCTTCTTCCGCTTCCACGCCTGGTACGGGCGAGGAGAGGCCGATCGGGCGGCTTTGACCGCCTGCGCGGCGATGAAGGACGGCATCGCCAAACTGTCGGCTGAGCGCATCGCCAAGGAGCTCCTGAAGCTGCTGGCCGCGGACGATCCGCGTCCGGCGGTTCGGCTGATGGCGCAGAGCGGTGTGCTGACGCTGGCGCTGCCGGGCGCGGTCGGCTTGGAGCGGTTCGAGGCGCTGGTCGCCATCGAAACGGAGATGCTGTTCTCCTGCGATCCGGAACTGCGGCTGGCGTCGCTGTTGCCGGACGACCCGGCGGTGGCCCAGCGCACCGCCGAATCCCTGCGGCTCTCCAACGCCCAGCGCGACCGGCTAGTGGCGGCGCTGCAGCCGGCGCCGAGACTGCGGTCCTGGATGAGCCCGCGCGAGGCGCGGCGGCTGGTCTACCGGCTCGGCGTCGGGCCGTTCTGCGACCGGGTGATGCTGGCCTGGGCGGCGTCCAACCGGCCGGCGGCGACGATCCAGTGGCGGGCGCTCCTGCCGCTGGCGCAAAGCTGGCCGCGGCCCAGCCTGCCGCTGAGCGGCGACGAAGTTGTGGCCGCCGGCGTTCCCAAAGGCCCGCTCGTCGGCGAAGTGATGCGGGAAGTGGAGGAATGGTGGGTGGAGAACGACTTCATCGACGACAAGCTCTCCATCGTCGAACGGCTCAAGGCGGTGGCCCAGGGCATGGTCTATTGAGGCGCCCGTGAAGCTCGGCATCCTGGAGGCCGGCAAGCCGCCCCGCAGCCTGGCCTCGTTCGGCGACTATCCGGCGATGTTTCGCGCCCTCCTCGGCGAGAACGCCTACGCCTACGAAACCTACACGATCTGCGACGGCGACTTCCCGGCCTCGGCCGACGCCTGCGAGGCCTGGCTGATCACGGGGGCGGCGGCCGGGGTCTATGATCCTGACCCTTGGATCCCGGCGCTGATGGATTTCCTGCGCACGGCCAGGGGACGCGTCCCGATGGTGGGCGTGTGCTTTGGCCACCAGGCGATGGCCGAAGCGTTCGGGGGCAAGGTGATCAAGTCGCCGAAGGGCTGGGGCGTCGGCCTTCACCACTATGCGGTGGAAGCGCGCGAGGGCTGGATTGACGCGACGCCCGAGGTCGCCTCGCTCGCCTGGCACCAGGATCAGGTGGTGCAGGCGCCGCCCGGCGCGACGAGGGTGGCCGGCAACGCTTTCTGTCCGATTGGCTTCTTGGGCTACGAGCTGGACCGGGCGATCTCCATCCAACTTCACCCGGAATTCGACCCCGGCTACGTGCGCGCCGGACTTGAGCGCAGAAAAATGGGACTCTCCGACGCGGCCACGGAGGCCGCCATCGCCGGCCTGGAAGCCCCCAATGACAATGTCCGGCTTGGCGCCTGGATACGGCGCTTCCTCGACCGCTCGGCCGGTTCCTGAGCGTTTTCAGATATTAGAATGGTGAACGCGTCGCGCCCCGCCGGACGGTCACGCTTCACTAACCATAAGTCGTAGAACGCAGGTCACTCTACCTAGGTAGAAATACACAGGTAGCGACCCGGATTTACCGGAGGAGTCGGCGACTCTCTAGCTGCACAGGTCCGGCTGAGTCGCTCGCGAGTGATGCAGGCGGGGGGCAAATGGTCCTGTTCGCGTGCCTGCATTCTGATGAACACCACTGTCGATCGGCACGAACTCGCCATGGCCCAGGTCAAGGCCGCTGCCCGCGACGTCGCGGCAGGCGAGCACGCCCGCGCGAAGCAGGCCCTGGAGTCGGCAGCGGAACTCGCGCCCGACTGGCCGGCCACGCACTACCACCTGGCCGTCGCGCATACGAACCTCAACGAATGGGCCGCCGCCGAGCGCGCGATTCGCACGACTTTGGAGCTGCAGCCCAACTTCCCTAACGCCGCCCATCTGCTGGGCGGTGTGCTCTGCCAGCGCGAGCGGGTCGAGGAAGCGATGTACTGGCTTCGCAAGGGCGTCGAGGCCGACCCGAAATCGGTGGCCGCCCTGCGCGACCTCGCCGTCGCCCAGATGTTCCTCGGGGACCTGAAGGCCGCCCGGGAGAACCTGCTGCAGGTGATCGAGGCCGATCCGACCAGCGCTCAGGTGCTGCCGATGATCGTCGAGCTGACGCCGGCCGATCAGTTCCCCGCCGAGGCGCTGCGGGTCAAGAAGGTGCTGATGCGGATGGCCGAAACGGCCGACAGCCTGCCTGAGTCGCTTCGCATCGAGCTCTACACCGCGCTGTTCCGCGCCCATGATCAGCGCGGCGATACAGACACCGCATTCTTCTTCGCCGAGCGCGCCGCGGACCTGAAGAGATCCGGTCTCAACTACAACATCGACGCGGACGAGGCGCTGGCCGACGCGGTGATGGGCGCCTTTGAGGCGCCGTTGTTCGAGCGTTTGAAGAACGTCGGCGCCGCCGATCCGCGGCCGATCTTCATCCTGGGCCTGCCGAGGTCGGGCACGACGCTCACCGAACAAATCCTCTGCGCTCATCCGGACGTGTTCGGTGCGGGCGAAACGACAACGATGCTGAGCCTCGTGGCCCGGATCACCGGCAAGAACGGCGAGGCCTATCCGGACTGGTGCCCGGACATGAGCGGGGCCGACGCCCGGCTCGTCGGAGACGCCTATCTGTCGCGCCTGCCCAAGCCGTCGGCGGCGGAATCGCGGACGACGGACAAGCGCCTGGAGAATTTCCTCAATATCGGTCTGATCGCGCTCGCCTTGCCCAACGCCGCGATCATCCATTGCCGCCGCGACCCGCGGGACATGGCCTTTTCCTGCTACACCACGCTGTTCTCGGGTGGGCAGGAATGGTCCTACGACATGGGCGAAATCGCCCGCTACCATCGCCTCCACGAACGGGTCATGGCGCACTGGAACCGCGTGCTGCCGGGCCGGATCCTCGAGGTCCAATACGAAGACATCGTCGCCGACTTGCCCGGCCAGGCCCGCCGTATCGTCGAGCATTGCGGCCTAACCTGGGACTCGGCCTGCCTGAAGTTCCACGAGACGCGCCGGCCGGTGCGCTCGGCCAGCCTGATCCAGGTGCGCCGGCCCATCTATGAGAGCTCGGTGGGACGCTGGCGCCCCTACGCCGCCAAGCTGGCGCCGCTGTTCGAGGCTTTGGAGGCCGATTAGGCCTCGGTGCGCTCCAGGGTGAGCGCCATGCGCACAAGGTCCGAGAGCCTGGGCGCCTGCATCTTCTCCATGACCCGGGCGCGGTGGTTCTCCACCGTCCGCACGCTGATGCCCAGAACCTCGGCCGCGGTGGCGTTGGAAAGGCCCTGGACGATCAGGTCCATCACCTGAAGCTCGCGGTCGGTCAGCCGTTCGCGGCGCTCGCGGATTCCGGCGAGGCGCCGCTCCTCCTTCAGCGCATCCTCGCGCTGGGCCAGGGCGGTGTTGACCGCGGCCAGGAAGACGGGGCCCTCGAAGGGCTTCTCGATGAAGTCGGCGGCGCCGGCCTTGAGGGCGTCCACCGCCATCGGCACATCGCCGTGACCGGTGATGACGATCACCGGCAGACTGCGCGTGCGCGCCGAAAGCTCCCGCAGCAGCTCCAATCCGCCCATGCCGGGCATGCGCACGTCGGTGACCACGCAGCCGGCGGTCTCCAGGCTGACATTGTCCAGGAACGCCTCGGCGGTGGCATGGGAGATCGCGGGGTGGCCGGCGGCCTCGGCCAGCATGGTGAGCGCCCGGCGCACCGGTTCCTCGTCGTCGACGATATGCACGATCGCGCGGCTCATGGGGGCGCCTCCATTGACTCTTTCCGACCGGCCGGCAGGGTGAAGCGGAAGGCGCAAGCCCCCGGCGCATTTTCCGCCAGCCAAATTCTCCCCCCATGCGACTCTATGATGCCGCGGCTGATCAGCAAACCCAGACCCATGCCCCCCGGCTTGGTGCTGGTGAACGGCTCGAACAGCTGGTCGACGAGTTCAGGCGGCACGCCAGGCCCGGAATCACGAACTTCCACCTCCGCCCGACCGCCGCCGCCGCGCCTTACGGTGACCGTCACCGTCTTCGGCCCCGCCGCGCCCACGAGGGTGTCCACGGCGTTCTGCACCAGGTTCAGCACCACCTGCTGCACCTCGATCACATTGATGCTGGGCGAAGGCGCAGCGCGGTCCGGATTGTAGACGAGGCGCACGCCCGCGCGGGCGCACTCCGGCTCAGCCAGCGTCAACGCCTCGCGCACCACGGTTTCCAGACTGGCGGTCCTGCGGTCGCGGTCGGAGCGACCGACGAAGCTGCGCAGCGCCCGCACGATGCCGCCCGCCCGGTCGACCTCGCTCACGGCGCCGTCCATGGCCAGCATCAGCGGGCTGTCCGAGGGCTCGCGCCCCGCCAGGCGATGCTGCGCGGCATGGGCGAAGGCCATGGCGGCGGCGAGCGGCTGGTTCAGCTGATGCGCCAGGGCCGCGGCCATCTCGCCGGCGAGCGACAGGCGCGAGACGCGCGCGAGCTGCTCCTGACGCTCGAACAACGCCCTCTCGAACAGGCGACGCTCAGCCACCGCCACCGCCAGGAAGAGCCCCGAAACGGTCAGCGCCAGCACCCGGAACTTGTAGTTGATCAGCGGCCCAACGGCGTCCGGGCGCAGGGCCGCGAAGACGATCATCCAGACCTGGATGGCGAGATTGGCGAGCGCGGCGCCGGGAATGGAGAACCGCACGGCGATCCAAATCTGCGGCAGGAACAGGAGGTAGAAATAGCGGAACCGGTCCCCAGGCGGGGGCGGATAGATCAGCAGCAGGACCACGGTCAGGACAACCGCCTGGGCCGAAGCTTCCAGGAACGTGCGCCAGGGCGCTCGGAAGCGCAGCTGCGGCGTGACCAGGATCATCGGCGCCATCAGCAGGACGCCCAGCACGGCGCCGATCCAGACCTCGGCCAGGGTGTCGATCAGCCCATTCGCCGCCGTGGCGCCGGACAACGCCTGATGAACCACGGCCGCGAAGGCCTGGATCAGGCCGGCAAAGCCGGTGGCGCCCATCAGGCGCAGGAGGTCGGATTGTCCATCCAGCTTCAGGCCGCCCGTGCGCCGCAGATAGATGGCGGCCGCGCCATTGGTGAAAGTGAGGATCAGGCTCTCGCTGATCAGCCAGGGCCAGTCATGCGGCCCCGGATGCAGGAACTGGGTGGCCAGGTCGATCACGAACACAGCCGGGGCCCAGAGCGGGCCCTCCAGCGCCATCAGGCAGAAGCCGAGCCCCCCGGCCAAGTCCCAGGCCGGGAACGCCGTCTCCGCCTGGCCGGCGACGATCAGCCGGTCGAGGCCGACATAGGCGACGAAGAAGGCGGCGGCGATCAGCCAAGGTGCGCGCGTGCTGTCCGCCGGGGCGGGCAGGGCGATCGGCCCGGCGCGGGTGTCGGTCATGGGAGCTTGGAGCCCACCGGGCCGGCCCTCGCCAGCGAGGCGGCGGCAGACGCCCTTGCCAGCGCCCAGGTCACGGCCAGCTCACCAGCGGCGGCATCGACGAAAGGATCGTCTCGATGTTCCCGCCGGTCTTCAGCCCGAACATCGTGCCGCGGTCGTAGAGCAGGTTGAACTCGACGTAGCGGCCGCGGCGGACCAGTTGCTCGCCCCGGTCCGCCTCCGTCCAGGGCTCGTCCATGCGGTGGCGGGCGATCTTCGGATAGGCGTCCAGGAAGGCCTCGCCGATGGCTTGGGTAAAGCCGAAGTCCCGCTCGAAATCCCCGGAATTGTGCCGGTCATAGAAGATGCCGCCAACGCCCCGGGGCTCGTTGCGGTGGGGCAGGAAGAAGTAGGCGTCGCACTCTTCCTTGTATTTCGCATACCAGCTCGGATCGAAGCGGTCGCAGGCGGCCTTCAGCGCGCGGTGGAACAGCACGGCGTCGTCGGCGTCCTGGCTGCGCTGCTCGGAGATCAGCGGGGTGAGGTCTGCGCCGCCGCCGAACCAGCCCGTGGTGGTCGCCAGGAACCGGGTGTTCATATGCACGGCCGGCACCCGGGGGCTGACCATGTGAGCGATCAGCGAGATGCCGGTGGCGATGAAGCGCGGGTCCTTGTCGGCCCCGGGCATGGTGGCTGCCATCTCCGGCGAGAACACGCCATGCACGAGGCTGATATGCACGCCGCATTTCTCGAAGAAGCGGCCGCCGCGCATGAAGCCCATGGCGCCGCCGCCGCCGGCGGGACGCACCCAGGGCGTGATTTCGAAACGGCCAGGCTCGCCGGGATAGAGCTCTGCGGGCGCCTCGTCCTCCAGCCGTTCGAACTCGGCCACGATCCGGTCCCGCAGCGAATCGAACCAGGCCTTGGCCCGCGCCTGGCGCTCGTCCTGCAGGTGGGAAACGTCGACTTTGGTGCTCATGGCGCGGTTATAGGGCCTGAAGGGCCATAGCACAGCCCTGCGGGTGGACAGGCCCGCAAGCCCGGTACAGGCTTGGCCGTCGCCCCTGGAGATACGAGCATGCTGGCCCGAATCATTGTCGTTCTTGGCGCATTGGGTTTGGCTTGGCCGGCAGCGGCGGGAGGCGCCGGCGCAACCGCCCCCGCAGCGCCCCCGGCGGCCCAGCCGACCCCCGCAGCCGCGTCCGCCTACGCCGATCGGCTGATCGCCGCCGATCCACAGCCGGCGCTTTGGCAGAATGTCACCGGATCGGACACCACGCCGTCCATCCGCTACGTGCGCAACGGCATGGTCTGCCGGTTCACCGGCAGCCACGCCGACCGGCTGGAAGTGTTTCCGCTGTCCTCAGCGGCGGCGGCCGGCGACGATGTCGGCTGCAACACCGCGCTCAGCGCCCGCGGCTTCCTGATCACTCTATACGCCACGCGCTACCGGGTGGGCGATTTCCAGGCCCACTTCCAGGGCGCCGTCGCCGAGATGCGCCAGCGCTACGGCGCCATGACGCCCTGGACCGGAACCGCCTCGAGCGTCGCCATGCCGCAGGGCTCGCAGACGGCCCGGTTCGTCGTCAACAACGAGGGCCACCAGGAATATTCGCGGGTCTCCATGACCGAGGTGCGGGGCTGGACCATCATGATTCGCTTCTCCGCCCCGACCGCGAACGGCGAAGCGGCGGACGAATTCGCGAGCCGCATGTTCGCGGCGGCGGTGAACGACATCGCCGGCGCGCGCTAGTAACGCAGGAACGCGGCCCGCTCGTCCGCCCAGGCCGCTTCGTCGGAGCAGGTCAGAGCGTCCAGGTCGCCCGGCTCCGAGGCCGCATCGTCCACCCATTCGCGCAGGGCCGGGCCGCCATTGATCACGTCGATGGCCAAGTGGCCCTCGGTGTACTCGTATTTGAAATCGAGGCCGCGCCAGAGCGGGTAGTCCGGGTAGAGCCTGCGGATCGCCTTGAACGCCAGCGCCTGCAGCCGCCAGGGCCTGAACGCCGCATGGCCGTAGCTCGGATCCTCGGTGTGGAGCTGCACGCCGTTGCAGAGCTTGCCGACATGCTTGTGGAAGGTGGGCTCGAACCAGATCTCGCGAAGCCGGCAGCCGGCGAGCCATTGCGGCGCGAGGCGCTGCATCTCGGCCACCACCCTGCGCGCCTCGATGTCGGGCGCGCCGAACAGTTCGAGCGGACGGGTGGTGCCGCGGCCCTCGGAGAGCGTGGTCCCCTCAAGCATGACCGTGCCGGCATAGGCCCTCGCCATCCAGAGATTGGCGGCGTTGGGACTGGGATTGACCCAGGCCCGCTCGCCCAGCGGCCAGCCGTAGCCAGGCGCGGTGTCGGGGGCCCAGCCGCTCATGGGGATCAGCCGGTAGTCGACATCCAGTCCCAGCTTGTCGATGAACCAATAACCGAGCTCGCCGAGGGTCAGGCCGTGGCGCATGGGAATGGGGCCGGCGCCGACGAAGCTTTCCATGCCGGGGCGGAGGGTCAGGCCCTCCACCGGACGCCCGGCGGGATTGGGTCGGTCCAGCACCCAGACGGCTTTTCGGGCATCGGCGGCGGCCTCCAGCACGTACCGCAGCGTGGTGATGAAGGTGTAGATGCGGCAGCCCAGGTCCTGCAGGTCCACCAGCAGCACATCGCAGGTTTCCATCATCGCCGGTGTCGGCCTGCGGACGGTCCCGTAGAGGCTGAACACCGGTACGCCATAGGCCGGATCGCGGAAATCCGGGCTCTCCACCATGTTGTCCTGCTTGTCGCCGCGCAGGCCGTGCTGCGGGCCGAAAGCGGCGGTCAGGTTCACATCGCCGAGGACGGCGATCGCATCCATTGCATGGGTCAGGTCGGCGGTGACGGAGGCCGGGTGGGCGACGAGGCCGAGGCGGCGGCCCTTGAGGTCGGCCCGGAGGGCCGGATCGGCGAGGAAGCGGTCGATTCCGAACAGCATGGGTTCAGACTGGCGGAAGTTCGATCACGAAGCCATCGGCGTGGTGGAAGTCGGGCGCGCCGGGCGGATGGGCGAGCGCCCAGTATGATTTGCGGCCGCCAGCCTCCTCGATGACAGCCGTGAGGCCGACGCGCCAGGGTTCCGCATCGGCGTCCATGAGAAGGATGCCTGCATCCAGCTGTAGCCTTTCCGGCTCGCGGGAGAACCGCAGGAGGTCGGGCTCAAGGTCGTGGGCGGCCCGCATGCCATCGCGATAGCCGCCGAAGCGGTAGGTGGCCCAGTCGCCTGACGGCGCGAGATTGATCTCGACATAGGCTTGGCCGGTCTCGGGTCGGATGAACGCCTCGAAACAGGTCGTCTTCCAGAGTTCGTCTCGCCGCCCGCCCTGACCAAGAGGAGGGATCCGTACCTGCTCGCACCGGCCCAGGACGACATAGCTGAGTCGCAGTCGCCGGCCCCGCCGCTCCAGGTCGACCGCGATGGCGTCGACGGCCTCGCAAGGGGTCTGGGGGTGGGGCCGCAGGGAAACGCGCATGGCTCGAACATTGCCCTGGTCAGCGGCGGGCGGAAACCTCGGCCGTGAGTGCGGCGGACTGTCTCAGGGTCTCGCCGAGCGCGATGGCCGCGGCGGTGACCACGTTCAGCGACCGGGCTCCAGCGATCATCGGGATGAGGACGCGCTCGCCAGCCGCCGCGTGCACCTCATCCGGTACACCGGCGCTCTCGCGGCCCATCAGCAGCGTGTCGCCGGCCGCGAAGCGGAAATCGTACAGGGCAAGCGTGGCCTTGGTGGTCAGGAGCACCAGCCGGCCCTCGACGCGGGCCGGATCGGCGAGGAAATCGTTCCATCCGGTATGGCGGCGAACGTCCGCCAGAGGACCATAGTCCAGGGCCGCCCTTTTCAGCGCGCGGGCTCCCAGCGGGAAGGCGCAAGGCTCGATAATCTCTAGGGGAACACCCAGGCAGGCGGTCAGCCGAATGGCCGCGCCGAGGTTTTGCGGAATGTCCGGTTGAAAAAGGGCGAGACGCATTCTAAGCGAACCGGCGAAACGGGTCTTCGCCGGGGCGGCCGACGAATCGAACGCGACTTTCCAGGGGTTGGAAAGCCGCCGGACGCCAGGCAACTACCAAGCCCCTGCGCAGGCAAGCGCGTAGTTTTTGAGGTGACGAGTTGGCTGACACCGCCGCAGGCGTAACCACCGATCCGGCCCACGACGATCCCAGCCGCCGGGACTTCATCCATATCGCCGCCGTGGCCGCCGCCGTTGGAGGCGTGGCCGCCGTTGCCTGGCCCCTGATCGACCAGATGAACCCCTCCGCCGACGTGCGCGCGCTGTCCTCGATCGAGGTGGACCTGCGCCGCGTGATCGAAGGCCAGCAGATCGTCGTCAAATGGCGCGGCCGGCCGCTGTTCGTGCGCCACCGCACCGCCGCTGAGATCGCCGCCGCCGTCCGCGACGACCATGCTTCGATGAAAGATCCCGCCACCGACGCCTCACGGGTGAAGCCGGGCCATGCGCCCTGGCTCATTCTGGTGGGCACCTGCACTCACCTCGGCTGCGTTCCGACCTTTGGCGGCGGCGAGTGGCATGGCTGGTTCTGCCCCTGCCACGGCTCGCAGTACGACACCTCGGGCCGCATCCGCAAAGGCCCGGCCCCGCGTAACCTGGAAGTGCCGGAATACAACTTCCTTTCCGACACCACGATCAAGGTCGGCTGAACACACCATGAGCGGACACCCGACCTCCTACGAGCCGAAGACGGCCATCGAGCGCTGGCTCGACACGCGCCTGCCGATCATCCGGTTCGGCGCCGACCTGATGGATTTCCCCACCCCGAAGAACCTGAACTACTGGTGGACATTCGGCGGGATCCTGGCCTTCTGCCTGGGCGTGCAGATCGTCACCGGCATTGTCCTGGCCATGCACTATGCGCCGAACGCGGGCCTCGCGTTCAATTCCGTGCAGCACATCATGCGCGACGTGAACCACGGCTGGCTGATCCGCTACGTGCACTCAAACGGCGCCTCGATGTTCTTCATCGCGGTCTACATCCACATGTTCCGCGGCATCTATTACGGCTCGTTCAAGGCCCCGCGGGAGGTGTTGTGGCTGCTGGGCTGCATCATCTACCTGTTGATGATGGCCACGGCCTTCATGGGCTATGTGCTGCCCTGGGGCCAGATGAGCTTCCACGGCGCGGTGGTGATCACCAATGTGCTGGGCGCCTTGCCGGTCGTGGGCGGCAGCATCACCCAGCTGCTCTGGGGCGGCCCGGCGGTGGACAACCCGACGCTGAACCGCTTTTTCTCGCTGCACTACCTGCTGCCATTCGTGATCGCAGGCGTGGTGGCCCTGCACATCTGGGCGCTGCACGTGCCGGGCAACAACAACCCGACGGGCGTCAACGTGAAGTCGAAGGAGGACACCGTCCCCTTCCACCCCTACTACACGGTGAAGGACGGCTTCGCGGTCGCCCTCTTCATGCTGATGTTCGCGTTCTTCGTCTTCTATGCGCCCGAGGCGCTTGGACACGCCGACAACAACATCCCGGCCAACCCGCTGCAGACCCCGCCGCATATCGTGCCCGAATGGTACTTCCTGCCGTTCTACGCGATCCTCCGGGCGATCCCAGACAAGCTGATGGGCGTCCTGGCCATGTTCGGCGCCATCGGCATGCTCTTCGTGCTGCCTTGGCTGGACACCTCCAAGGTGCGCTCCATGCGTTACCGGCCGCAGGCGAAGATCTATTTCGCTCTCTTCGTGGCGTCCTGCCTGATCCTCGGCCTGTGCGGGGCGAACCTGCCCGACCAGCAGATCATCCCGGGCATCCCGACCGCCGACACGGCGACGGGCTTCTCCAGCTGGTTGCTCAGCCTGGACACCTATGTCTGGCTCTCGCGGCTCGCCGCCCTCTACTACTTCGCCTACTTCCTGGTGATCACCCCGATGCTGGGCCTGCGCGAGACGCCGCTGCCCGTGCCGGACTCGATCTCCACGCCGGTGCTCTCGCACCCTGCCGCAGCGCCCGCGGGCGCCGCCGCGTCGCCTGAAAAGAGGGGTTGAGACGCCGATGCTTCGTAAGGCGCCTATCTTCGCGGCCATCGCCGCGCTGGCCATGGCGGTCCCGGCCTTCTCGGCCTCGAGCCGCC